>CESW01012737.1_pt1 | contig 23000 bp, 21 predicted proteins | sample 531171 | NCBI WGS metagenome assembly CESW01 (sample SAMEA2621859, study PRJEB7988) | marine metagenome | biome: marine biome (ENVO:00000447); feature: surface water layer (ENVO:00002042); material: "saline water (ENVO:00002010), including plankton (ENVO:xxxxxxxx)" | depth 5 m
AAAATGAAAAATAAAATTTTAATAACAGGAGCATGTGGTTATATTGGAACAAAATTGACCACTTCACTATTAAAAGATGGTTATAATGTTATCGCTTTAGATACCCAATGGTTTGGAAATTATTTAAAAAAACATAAAAATTTAGAAATTTTAAAATGCGATATTAGAAATTTAAAAAATAGAATTTTTAAAAATGTTAATAGTGTGATTCATTTGGCATCTATATCAAATGATCCTTCATCAGATTTAAATCCAAAACTATCATGGGAAGTAGGTCCCCTTGCAACATTAGATTTATTGAACAAGTGTAAAAAAAATAAAGTTAAAAATTTCTTATATGCATCATCTGGAAGTGTTTATGGAATAAGTAAAAAAAGTAAAGTTGATGAAAACCATTCCTTATTGCCTGTGTCGGATTATAATAAACAAAAAATGGTAACTGAAAAAGTTATTCAAAATTTTTCCTCTAATATTAGAACAGTAATTATTAGACCTGCAACTGTATGTGGTTTATCTGAACGTCTAAGGCTCGATACATCTGTAAATATACTTACATATCAAGCTTATAAAAAAAAAATAATAACAGTATTAGGAGGTAGACAAATAAGGCCCAATATACATATCGATGATATGGTAAGTGTTTATAAGTTTTTTTTAAATAATAAAAAATCAGGCATTTATAACGTTGGTTTTGAAAACTTATCAATTTTATCGATTGCAAAGATGATAAAAGAAAAGACTAAATGTACTATTAAAGTTGTTAAAAGTAATGATCCTAGAAGTTACCGTTTATCCTCTAATAAAATAATTAAATCAGGTTTTAAACCAAAAAAAAGAGTAAATAATGCAATAGATGAATTATTAATTTATTTTAAAAAAAATAAATTTAAACAATCTTCATTGAATGTGAATGTAAAACATTTAATTAAAAAAAAAATTATATGAAAATATATATAATAGGAATTAACTCATTCATTGGATCAAGTTTAGCGAGTTATTTAGTCAAAAATAAATTAAAAAAAAATATTTATGGCTGTAGCCGTCAAAAATTAAACTCTAAAATTCTTGAAAAATTTAAAAATAATATAATATTTCATAAATTTGATTTAAATCATGACGTCAAGAAACTTATTACAAAATTAGAAATTATAAAACCACACACAATAATTAATTTCGCAGCTCAAAGTATTGTTGAAGAAAGTTGGAGATTCCCTAAGGATTGGTTTAATACCAATTTAATATCTAACATAGAACTTCTTGAATATTTAAAAAACACAAAATATTTAAAAAAATATATATACTCATCAACACCTGAGGTTTATGGCTCAACAAAGAAAAAAATATCAGAAAATTTTAATTATTTTCCTAATACACCTTATGCTACATCAAAAGCTGCCATAGATATGCTTTTAAAAAACTATTATGACCAATACAATTTTCCTGTCATATGGACAAGAATTGCCAACATCTATGGACCTGGACAACAAACTTTTAAAATTATCCCTAAATCAATTTTATCTATAAAAAAAAAAGTAAAGATACCATTACATGGTGGTGGAGTTTCCAAAAGATGTTTTATTTATTCTGATGATGTATCACAGGCACTGTTTAAAATTCATAAAAAAGGAAAAATTGGAAATATTTATCATATATCTAATGATAATCAGATAACAATAAAACAATTAGTAAAAACTATTTCACGACTAATGATGAAAAATTTTAATGAAGTATCTAAAATTAGTAAAAAAGATAGACCTGGTAAAGACTTAGTGTACTATATGTCTTCAAGGAAATTAAAATCTAGTCTAAGATGGAAAGCAAAGTTCAATCTTCAAGATGGAATAAAACAGACAATAAATTGGATTGATAAAAATTATTATTATTTAAATAAATCAAAGTTAAAATATGAACATAAAAAATAAGATTATAAATTTTAAGGAACTTTCCAATTTAAGAAAAAAACTAAAAAATAGAAAGATTGTTTTATCACATGGAACATATGATTTTTTTCATTATGGTCATTTGGTTCACCTAGAAGAGTCAAAAAAGTTTGGTGATGTACTTGTTGCAAGCATAACAGCAGATAAATTTATAAAAAAAGGAGTAAATAGACCTATTTATAGTCAAACTCAAAGAGCTAACTTTTTAGCCTCAATTAAATTTGTTGATTATGTTGTTATAATAAATTCATTAAGTGCTGTTGAAATATTAAAAGATCTAAAACCAGATATTTATTCAAAAGGGATAGAATATAAAATCAAAACAAATGATTATACAAATAAAATTAATAAAGAAATAAATATATTGAAAAAATATAAGGGAAAAATATTTTATACTGATCAACCAGTTTTAAGTTCATCAAATATAATAAATAATTTTCAAATATTATCTAATGATGATGTTAGCAATTTTCAAAAACAATTCAAAAGAAAGACCAAATTTGCTGATTTTCAAAAAAAATTTAATAATTTAGAGAATAAGAACATTTTAGTTATAGGTGATGCTATAATAGATGAATATGTATTTACATCTGCACTATCTAAGTCACCCAAAGAAGAAATCATATCAGTAAAAGAAGAAAAGAAAAAAATCTATCCTGGTGGAATATTTGCAACTGCAAATAATATTTCTAACTTTGTAAAAAAAACGACGCTTATAACTGCTCTAGATAAAAAAAATTCTTTTTATAAAAAAATAAAAAATAAATTAAACAAAAATTTAGTAAATGTGTTTTACAATGACAATAATGTAAACTTATCAGTAAAAACTAGATATTTAGATGTCTCAAATCGTAAATTATTTCAAACGAATAAGCTAAATTTTAAATCTCTTGAAAATAAAACTGAAAATAAAATTTTAAAATTTCTAAATAATAACATAAAAAAATATGATCTAATTGTTGTCAATGATTTTGGTCATGGGCTACTCACCAAAAAAATAATAGATTATTTACAAGCTTATTCCCATAAATTAGCTGTAAATGTTCAAACAAATAGCGCAAATTTTGGTTATAATTTTTTCGATAAATATAAGAAATGTTACTATCTCTCTTTAGATGAACCAGAAGTCAGGTTTGGAATTAGAGACCGTGAAAGTGAAAGTAAAGTTTTATTTCAAAAAATTCTTAAAAAAACAAAATCAAAAATAATATCTATTACTTATGGATCTAATGGCACTAAAGTATTTAGTCAAAATAGAATCGCAAATTTACCTGCGTTCTCAAAAAATGTAGTTGATACTATGGGGGCTGGAGATGCTTTTTTCGCTATATCGTCAATATTTATAACAGAGGATAACAATCCTAAAAATATAGGATTTATTGGAAATTTAGTGGGCGCCCTAAAAATTCAATATTTAGGTCATGAAAAATATATTGATCGACAAAGTTTACTTGGTTATATAAAATCATTTTTAGCTTAAACTTATGAATATTCAAAGCCTTCAAAAAAGAGGATATTCTAAAATAATCCTTGATAGTAAAATTATAAATTACCTAAAAAAAGATATTTTGAAAATTTTATATAAAAAAATTCTTAACAAAAAAATATTAATTCAAGACAATAAAATAAATGAACTTTATAAATCATTAAATAAAAGCATAAATACTCTTGAACAAGATATTTTCTTACAAAAGTTTGGCGATGTTAGTTTAAGATATTGTAGCTACCCAATAGGACAAACATTTAATAAACATATAAAAGAAGTCGTAAAAAAAAAATTAAAATATAATCAATTTTCTTTACCGTATCCTATGAGATATCAATTAAAAGAAAATAAGAGCTTAAAGAAAAATCAATTCTGTATTTACTTTCGATGTGTAAGATCAAAAAAAAATGACGTTGGAAATATCCACAGAGATGTAGATTTTTGGAATATTGAAAAACCTGTAATTCCCAAAAAAGTTAAGAAGTTCAAGAAAGTTTATAAAATCTGGGTACCGATATTTGGATGTAATAAAAATAATTCACTAAACATATTAGAGAAATCTCATAGTTATAATTTTAAAATTAAATATAAAAAAAATAGATTTCTTAAACCAATAATTAACGAAAAAGAGGCAAACAAATTTAAAAAAATTGTTCCAATTAAAAATTTTAAAAATCAAGCTGTATTATTTGATTATAATACAGCACATTTTGCACCAGTTAATAAATCTAAATATTACAGAGTTTCTGCTGAATTTTCTCTAATTTGTAAATGATAGTAATTAACATAAGATATAAATGTTATTAAAAAAATTTTTTTTTTTAATTAACAAAAATTTAAAAATCAAATTTACCTCTAGAAATATGTTTGGCTCAACAGGACATACTGTTGCAGAATTAGACTACTTTTTCAAATTGGTACATAAATATAAAATTAACAAATTTAGAATAATCTTTTTATCAAACAACAATATTATGGCAGCAGAAGCGTACAAATTATTTTCAAAATTTTTTTTCTTAAGTATAATTTCTGATAAAATAGATTATTATTTAAAAAAGAATATATTAGATGAACCTAATAATCTTGGTATTGATTTTGGATTAAGCTCAATTAAATTTGGTCACGAACCTGGAAATTATCCTATAAAGTTCATGTTCAAAAAATATAATAATTATTTTAAGTTAAATTCTAATATACAAAATTTTAATCCTTTTAAACAAATTCCATTTTCAAAAAATTTAAATTCATTTTTAGATAAGCATGTTGGTAATTCAAAATACATTGTTGTACAAATTAAAGATAAACCTGGTAATTCAACGATACTAAAAACAGATCCTAACACTTACATCAAATCAATTAAATTTTATCAAAATCAAGGATTTAAAGTAATACTTGCTGGAAGAAGAGAAAAAATACCTAAAATTTTTGAAGAATTAGGCGTGATTGATTATGGCAAATTTGAAAAACCGACATTTCAAACTGACTTAAATTTAATATCAAAGTCTGAATTAGTAATATCATCTGCAAGTGGATTTGCATGTATAGCACAAGTTTATGATATTCCATGTGTTTACTCGAACTCGTGGCATATTGTTTTGACACCTAGTTCTAAATATTGTGTTCATTTGCCATATCTTTTTTCATCAAAGGAAAAACAACAATTAGTACCCTATAAAGAAATTATTGATCTTTACTTAACAAAATATAATCAAACATTTTTGGGTCATGAGGAATATGATGTTATACGAAATAATGATGTTGAGATTTTAGAGGCATCTAAAGAAGCTATTACGTTAAAAAAAAACTATACACAACCTTCAGATATTTATTTAAGATTTAAAAATAAATACAAAGCTCTGCCAATAAATTTTTGTGAAACAAGAATATCAGATTATTTTATAAGCAAATATCCTCAACTATTTTGATCTAGTTATAGCGTAATTAAATTGTTTGATAATTATATTTTCTAATTCCTTGGGATCATTAAAATAACATTTGTACCAGTCTAGTGTTAACTTTAATCTTTGATTAATGTTTAAATTAAAATCATATTTAATTTTTTTCTTTATTTTAGTGTTATCTAGTCTCAAATAGTTTTTTTCATTAAACTCTTTTCTTTTCAAAAAATATACATTCTTTATTAAGTGATTAGAATTTGAAATAACTAAAGATCTGTTTATTATCCAAGAAATATTTTTTTCATCTTTTTTATTTGGCCCAATATTCCAATCAGAATAATTTTGCTTATTTTTTTTTAATTTCATAATTAAATTACCTAAGCAAATGCATACTTCGATAACATGAACCCATGGTCTAGTTGAATATCTACTTCTTACAAATAGTTTTTTCTTTTTAAATATTAAGTTAACAATGTCTGAAATTATCCTTTTTTTATTCCAATCACCCCCCCCAATAATATTTCCTGACCTGACATTACAATAATGTGTTTTCTGATTTGAATTTAACGATGCCCAAGTTTTAGTGAGCAAATCACTGCATGTTTTACTATAACTATAAGGATCATCACCTCCGAGTTCATCAGTTTCTCTATACTTATAATTTATTTTATTTTTATTTTTATAAACCTTATCTGTTGTAAAATTAATTATTACACTAGCATTCTTTATTTGACTGAATACGTTCAAAGAAGATAAAATATTATTTTTTATATATATATCTGGTTCATTCACACCTTCAAAAACTAAAGGTTTGGCAGCAAGATGAAACACAAAATCAAATTTTTTGTTACTTAATTTTTTAAATTTACTTTTGTCACATATGTCAAAGTTATAATGCTTTATTTTATTTTTAATGTTCAAAATATTAAAAATATTATTTGTACTAGCCTCACGTGTTGAAATACCCGTTATTTGACATCCAAGTTTATAAAAATAATATGTTATCCATGAACCAACAAAACCAGTATGACCAGTAATTAAAATTTTTTTATTTTTAAAAAAATTTTTTAAAGATCGATCAAAAATTAAATTTTCCATTTTTTTTTTTTAAATGATTTTCTAAAATTTTCTTATCTTTTGAATTGTCTAAACACTGCCAAAACCCGTGATGATTAAATGCAACTAAATTTCGCATCTTAGTAAGTTTTGGGAGATAATAAAATTCAATACTCTTATTACTTTTAATAAAATTAAATATCTTATTAGAAAAAACAAAGAAACCACCATTTATTAATTGTTTTTTTGGTTTTTCAACAAAATTTTCAACAAAATTATTTTTAGATATTCTTATAACTCCAAAATTTGAATTCTTTTTTACAGCTGTCACAGTTGCTATTTTATTTTTTTTATTGTGAAAATTTAAAAGCTTCTTTAAGTTTATATCAGATAAACCATCTCCATAAGTTAAGAAGAAATTTTTTTCATTTTTTAAATATTTTTTTATTTTAAATAAGCGACCGCCTGTTTCAGTATTTAATCCAGTATTTACAATTTTTACATTTTTAAATTTAGGTTTATTGAAGTGTTTTTTAATTATTTTGTATTTATAACCACCACATATAATAAAATCATTAAATCCAAAAGACGTATAAATATTTATAATATGCTCTAATAAAGGTATTCCACCAACTTTAATCATTGGTTTAGGCTTGGACTTTGTTTCTTCATAAATTCTTAAGCCTTTGCCACCAGCCAAAATTACTGTTTTCATATTAATAAGTTTAATAAATAATTTATTTATATATATATATAAATTTTAATATATATCACTAAATGTTAATTTTTTTAAAAAACATAAAATTTTATATTTTTAATCACAGATATTTTTTTTATACAAAATTATTTGCAAAAAACTTAATTAATTTTAATATCTTAAAATCCACTATTTTTAAAACACATATTTACTCAATAGGAAACTTTAAAGCACATCTTAACCCATTTATATACGAGGAATTATTACTTATAGATAACCCTAAGATCAACGATATAGACTATATACAATCCTTAAGAAATTTCATCGATAAAAAAGTCGATTTTTATTTATATAATGTCGAATCTAATTTGTTACCATTATTTTTGTCAAAAACTCTGCAATCTAATGTACACGTATACAACTTTAAAAAAAAAAAAATAAAAGAAAAAAATATAAAAAATTATTATAAATCAAATAAATTTTTCCTAAATACGCAATTAAAAAATAAAAAAAAAAAAATTTTAATTACAGATACAGTTAACAATTTAGATTTAAAAAAAACTAATTTTAAATTTATATTTTCTAAAAAAAAAATACCATTTACATCATTTTATAATTATGAATATGTTTATGACATTTATGGCAAGATACATTTGAGTGAAATAAACGTAATAAAAAAATACTATATTTACACAAACCATAAGCTCCTAAATGTTAAAAAAGAAAATTCAATAACAGCAATTTCTTTACTTAAAAGTTTAGATATTTACCCTTTTGATATTTGTTATGAGAGTGTTTTGCCTTTTGTTAAAGAACTAATTTTAGGTATTGATAGTAAATCTTTTAATTCTAGGTACGAAAAAATTTTGAACAAATTTTTAAAGCAAACTAAATTTAAAAAAAAAATTAAAATTAAATTTTTTGATTTTCACACCAATACAACAAGTAACTGCTATATTAAAGCAAGGTGGATTGCTGATGTTAATAATAAATTAACTAATGAAATTTCATCCAAGTATTTATGCTACGTACAAGCTGATGAAATATTTGAATATTCACTCAAAAAAGATTTTAGAAATATTTTGAGAAATAATTCAGATGAATTAAATATAAATTTTTTACATTTTATTTATGATTTTAATCACATTCGAGACCCGCGTTATGCAGCTTACAACAATATGGGTAGAGTTTATAAAAAATTCCTTTTTACTAGCACTCATGATGGTTGTGGATTTAGAAAAACAAATGATAAAAGATCAAATATAAATTACTCAAAAAGAAATATTTTCCATATTGGTTATATATATAATTTTAAAAAAAAAATATTAAAAAATTTAAGTAAAAAAGATGGAATATTTAGATCAACAAAAGCAAATTTTTATAGAAACTTGAACTTAGTAAAAGTAAATAAGCAAGATAAAATACAACTTATAAACACAATTAATAGATATAAATATCTTGATGGATATAAAAATTTAAAAAAATTTATATAAATGTTAGTAGATAATTTAAAGAAGTATTTAGGTTTTAAAAACGGTTTTTTCATTGAAGTTGGGGCTCATGATGGAATATTTCAATCAAATACACTTAACTTAGAGAAAAATCTTGGATGGACAGGAGTATTAATTGAGCCATCATTAAATGCTTATTTAGAATGTTTAAAAAATAGACCAAAAAGTATTTGTATAAATTTAGCCCTAACATCTTTTGAACAATATACAAAAAAAGAATTTATATATGGAGACTTCAACAGTAGCCCAATGTCATCAGTAGCAACAAATCGATCAGGATTTTCTAAATTTGAAAATATAAAAAATTATTTATCTGGGATAACAAAAAAAAAATTAAGACCTGTATCAACTGCGCCATTGCAGTTGATAGTTGATAAAATCGGAATAGAAAAGGTTGACTTTTTTTCTCTTGATGTTGAAGGATTTGAATATGAGGTTTTAAAAGGAATTAATTTTAATCAATGTAGACCAAAATATATACTGATAGAAGTAAGAGAAATACAAAAAAAAATTATTTTTGATTTAATGTTAAGTTTAAATTATAATTTTTTAGAAAATATTTCTAATTTTAATAAATTAGATTTCCCAAAATGGGATGGAACACACCAAGATTATCTATTTAAATCTAATGATTGAAAATTTAACAACTTATAAATATTTTACTTTACAACTGGTTAAAAAACATATTGTAAATCAGTATAAGCAGACAATCTTAGGTCCTAGTTTACAAATATTAAATCCGTTTTTACAAAGTGGATTATTTGCAATTATTTTTGGAAAAATACTAGATATAAATACAGATGGAGTTCCTAATTTATTATATTATCTTGTTTCAGTAACTCTATTTAATTTTTACAGAACAGCGACATTAAAAAGCTCAATTATCTTTACTAGCTATGCCACCCTGTTCAAATCTTTTTATTTTCCAAAAATACTAATGTCAATTTCAATCATACTTGAAAGTATAATTCTATATTTTTTCCAATTTTTTATAATGTTAATTATTCTTTTTATTTTCTATGGAGAATTAATAAGTATCTCTTATTTTAATGTTTTAATTTCAATAATTCCACTAGCACAATACGCATTAGTAGCTTTAGCAACAGGGATGATATTGTCTAGTTTAACTTTTAAATATAGAGACTTAGTAAATTTTATCAGTTATATTATGCAAGGTTTATTTTTCTTAACACCAGTAATTTATTCAAGCTCAAAAATTATTGATAATTATGAGTGGTTTTTTCATTTAAACCCGCTTTTCTATTCTATTAAATATTTTAAATATTTATTTTTTGCTACTGATCATCCTGAAATCAAATATCTATATTCAAATCTTACAGTTACTTTTATTTTACTATTAATAGCTTTAAAACTTTTTAGCTATGCAGATAAAAGATTTGATGATTTTACTTAAATTTTTATGAAAAAAAATTATCTAGAAATTAAAAATATTTACAAATCTTATAAATTAGGAGAAACAAATTTTTCATCATTCACAGAGGATGTAAAGATTTTTTTTAATAAAAATATTAAAAAAAAAAATACAAAATTAATTTTGGAAAATTGTTCAATACATTTGAAGAAAGGTGACAGCGTCGCTATACTTGGTAAGAATGGAGCAGGAAAGTCTACTTTATTAAAAATAATATCTAAAATTGCATATCCAGATAAAGGTCAGGTAAGATGTGAAGGCAAAATAGCATCTATGTTATCGATTGTTAACTCGCTTGAGCCTGATTTTACTGGAGTAGAAAATGTATTTTTTTTAGGTGCTGGAATGGGATTTGGAAGAAAAGAAATCATGAATAAATTAAATCAAATACTCAATTTTTCTGAAATTGGTGAATTCAAAGATACACCTGTAAAAAGATATTCAGTTGGAATGAGAATAAGATTATCCTTTTCTATATGCCTTAATTTAAACAATGATATAATTTTAGCTGATGAAGTTCTCACAGTAGCAGATAGCTATTTTCAAAATAAATGCATTAAGTTTTTAAAATCAATTATAAAAAAAAAACAAAAAATAATATTTTTCGTATCTCATGATAGAAATTTAAATTTAAAAATATGTGATAAAGGAGTAATCTTAAAAAACGGTAATCTAAGCGAGATATATGATATTAAAAAAGCTTATAATTATTACGATAAATTAAAATAAAATGACAAAAAATTTGAAAAAAGTTTGGATAACAGGTCCTAATGGTATGGTTGGAAGTTCTTTAATTAGAAATTTAAAAAAAAAATATAAAATACTTTCAATAAATAAAAAAAATTTAAATTTGTTAGACCAAAAAAAAGTATTTGATTACATAAAAAAAAATAAACCAGATATAATTTTAATGTCAGCAGCCAAAGTTGGTGGCATATATGCAAATGATAATTATCCAGGACAATTTATTTATGAAAATATTCAAATTCAGAATAATGTAATTGAGGGTGCTAGAATTTACAAAATAAAAAAGTTAATTTTTATTGGATCTTCTTGTATATATCCAAGAAATTGTAAGCAACCAATAAAAGAAGAGTATTTACTTACTGGCAAACTAGAAGAAACAAATCAATGGTACGCGACAGCAAAAATTGCTGGGTTAAAAATGGTCGAAGCATATAAGAAACAATACAATTTAAACTTTATTTCTGTTATGCCATGTAACATGTATGGTCCAAAAGACAATTATGATGAAAAAAATAGTCATGTAATGGCAGCTTTAATAAGAAAGTTTTGTATTGCAAAAAAAAAAAATCAAAAAGTTGTCAAAGTCTGGGGGACCGGTAAGCCGTTAAGAGAATTTCTTTATGTTGATGATTTTTCAAAAGCAGTATTAAAAATAATAAATAAATACTCCGACGCAGAACCAATAAACATAGGTACAGGCAAAGAAATATCAATTATAAATCTAGCAAAAAAAATATCTAAACTAGCTGGCTTCACAGGTAAAATTTTACTTGATGGTAGATATCCAGATGGAACACCTAGAAAAGTTTTAAACATAAAAAAAATAAAGAAACTAGGATGGCGGCCAATAACAAGCTTAGATACAGGAATAAAAAATTCGATTAATGATTATAATAAAGAATATTTATCATAATAAAATTTGTAATTAAAATATGGAAAATAAGGTTTCTATTTTAGTACCTTTGAGCAATAATGAACAAAAATCAGAGATTGCAATAAATAGTATAATTGATCAAGACTATAGAAATTTAGAAATACTTGTTTGTCTTAATGGAAATACAAACCGTTTTAATAAAAAGATAAAAGAGAAGTATAAAAAATTTAAAAATATAATTTTTTATAATTACAGAAAGAAAAATATTGTTGATTCTCTTAACTATCTTATTGAAAAAAGTAGTGGAAAATATTTGGCACGTTTCGATGCCGATGACGTTAATTATAAAGATAGAATTTCAAAACAGATTAAATATTTAGAAAAAATGCATGTAGATTTTTTGTCTTCTAACTGCAATGTTTATTATAATAATAAATTCTCATATGTTCATAAAACAAATTTGTCTAAAAGTTTTTATACAAATCCGATAATTCACCCAACAATTTTTGTTAAAAGAAATATTTTAATAGAATATAAATATAAACAAATTCCTTTTGCTGAGGATTATGAACTATATTTACGATTATATCTTTCTGGTTACAAACTTAAGAATATAAGCAAAAATTTAATAATATATAATTTAAATACTAAAAATATAAAGGATCATAAAAGAGCCTTTTATCTTTTTTTATCAACACTCGTAGTTTCAAAAGGTTTTAGAGATAAATTAAAAATAAATTCAAATTTTTTCTCTAAAATAAAATTAGATAAAAATTTTGCTAATTCGTACAATTTTTATATGAATAAATTTATTTTAAATAGAAATAAATTTACTAAAATATTTTATGGTATATTTTTTTTAATATACAGCCATAAATTAATAAAAAAAAATATCTTAAATTATTTATTTTTTAGAAAAAATAAATTATCACCAATTAAAATAAAAAAGAAAAATAATTTAAGTAATCGAGATTTAGTTTCTTTCATAGTGCCAACATTTAACTCTGAAAAAACAATCTACAAAACACTAAAAAGTATTTTTGATCAGACATATACTAATATAGAAGTCATAGTTGTAGATAACAGTAAAAATAATGAAACAATAAATATAATCAATAAACATTTTAAAAACGTAAAAATTATCAAGTTAAAAGATTATGTTATGCCAGCGGAAGCTAGAAATATTGGAGCCAGAAATACAAGTAACAACTCCAAATTTTTAAGTTTTTGTGACTCAGATGATATTCTTAAACCTAACAAAACAAGTTATCAATTAGAAAAAATGATGTCTGAGAATTCAGAAATTTCTTGTACAAATGCAGATTTCTATAACGTAAAACAAAAAAAACTTTATAAAAATTATTTTAACTACCCTTTTGAGCAAATAAATTTTAAGGATTTGTGTTTTAAAAATACTGTTATAACTAGTTCCGTAATTGTCTCAAAAAAATTATTTAACTCAGTTAATGGTTTTTCAGAATCTAATTATTTTTATTCTTATGAAGATTATTTTTTGTGGTTAAAAATTCTTAATAAAACTAAAATTAGTTTTTTTGATAAAAGTCTGTTGATTTACTTGGATAATCGTGAAATTTCTGCAAGTTCAAGATCTAAAAATATTTTCAATCAAAGATTAAGAATATTACTTTATTATATTAAATTTAAAAACTTTAAAATTATTAATTACATTATTTTAGGCAACTTAAGACTCGCACATAATTGGATAGAAAAAAAATTATTTAAGAAAAGTGAAAATGAATATATTAATTTGCTCTGAATTTTTCTATCCGTCTGTTGGTGGAGCTCAAAAAGTTGCATTTGAATTGTCAACTAACCTGACAAAAATGGGACATAGAGTGCATGTGGCCACCTCAAGAACAGACAGCAAACAAAAAAAATATGAAAAAAAATTTGATATATCAATTAATAGATTTGATGTATCTGGGAATTATATAAAAGGTATCAAAGGAGAAAAAAAAAAATATTTAAATTTTTTAAAAAAGGGAAATTTTGACACAATTTTATTTTATGCTGCTCAACAATGGACTTTTGATGCTATTTTGGATCATTTAGAGAAATTAAATTCTAACCTCTATTTAGCTACATGTGGTTTCTCAAGACTTAATAATATTAGATATAGAAATTATTATAAAATTTTATCAAACAAGCTAAAAATACTAAATTGCAATATTGTTCACTCAAATACTTATCAGGATGCCAAATTTTTAAATAAATTTAAAATAAAAAATAGAGTTTTAATTCCAAATGGCGCAGGAAATGAATTTTTAAAAAAAAATAAAAAAAACTTTTTAAAAAAAATTGGGATTAACAAAACTGATACTAATATTCTGAATGTTGCAAGCTTTAAATTTAATAAAGGACAAGATCTTTCAATTATGTCTTTTTTTCTCCTAAAAAGTCAAAAAAAATTAAATTTAATATTGATAGGAGATAAATTTGACTCATTTTTTTACAAAACTTATCTTTACATATTAAAATATTTTGTGCAGATTTGTTGCAATTCTAAGAAGATTTATTTTATTCAAAACTTAAATAGAGAATATGTAACTTCCAGTTTTTTTGAGTGCGACTTTTTTCTATTTACCTCAAGAATTGAGTGTTCACCTCTAGTTTTATTTGAATCGAGCGCAGCAGGACTACCATTTTTTTCTACAAAAGTTGGTAATTCAGAAGAAATATCAAAATGGTTAAAAAGTGGATTTATTTTTTCAAACATAATATTTTTATCAAGGTTTTTTAACAAAATTTTAATTAAAAATAATACTGGTAAATTTTCAAATAATGGAATTAACAATTTTAAAAAATATTATAATTGGAATAATATCGCTAAAAAATATTTAAAGGTTTTTAAAAAATTTAATAATAAACATGTTTATTAGTCTTAAAAGCATCATTCAAAATTATAACTTGAAAATCAAAGGAGTAATTCATATTGGAGCACATAAAGGTGAAGAGCTTTCATCATATCTTAAAAATAATATTAAAAATATTATATTGATAGAAGCCAATAATGAATTGATAAAATATCTTAAATTAAAAAAAATCTATTATAAACTTTTTTCTATGAAAATAGATATTTTCAATTTTATTGCTTATAACCAAGAAAATCTTAATTTAGAATTAAATATCACTTCAAATACACAAAGTAGTTCTATTCTCAAATTAAAAAAACATAAAATTTTATACCCTGATATTGTTTCAAAAAAAAAAATAATTGTTAAAACTCAAAAGATAAGCAATATTTTTAAAAATAATATTAAGTTAAATAATTACAATTTTATAAACATAGATATCCAAGGTGCTGAATTAAAAGCATTGGAAGGTTGTTCTGAAATTTTTGAAGGAATAGATGCTATTTATACAGAAATTAATTTTGAAGAATTATATGAAAACTGTGTTACTGCGGATGTTCTGGATAAATTTTTAAATAAATTTAAATTTAAAAGAGTTTTAACAAATACTCCCCAGCATCCTAGTTGGGGTGATGCATTATACTTGAAATGAGATTATACTTTAATATTATCTATAGTGTTAATAATCAGATATACAATATAATTACAATTCTCAAATGAAAAAAAAAATTGCTTTAATCACTGGAATTACTGGTCAGGATGGATCACTATTAGCTAAATTTTTAATAAATAAAAATTATATAGTACATGGAATTAAAAGAAGATCATCTTCATTTAATACGCAGAGAATCGATGATATTTATAAAGATATACATGAGCCAAATTCAAAGTTATATTTGCATTATGGAGATCTCACTGATTTTTCATCGATCTTAAATATAATTAATCAAATAAAACCAGACGAAATATACAATTTAGCAGCTCAATCACATGTTAAAGTAAGCTTTGAAACACCAGAATATACAGCTAATGCAGATGCTTTAGGGACGCTCAGAATCTTGGAAGCGATTAAAATTTTAGACCAAAAAAAAAAAATTAGATTTTATCAAGCGTCTACATCTGAAATGTACGGTTCAAGCCCACCTCCACAAAATGAAAATACACCAATGCACCCTGCCAGTCCTTATGGTGCTGCAAAGTTGTATGCACATTGGATAACAAAGAATTACAGAGTTTCTTATGGAATATATGCATCTACAGGAATATTATTTAATCATGAGGGACCATCAAGAGGTGAAACATTTGTTAGTAGAAAAATTACAATGGGAATTGCAAATATAATTAAAAAAAAACAAAAATATCTTTATTTAGGAAATCTTGATGCTTATAGAGATTGGGGAGATGCAAGAGATTATGTTGAAGCAATGTGGAAAATATTACAGCAAAAAAAACCTGATGATTTTGTAATAGCTACAGGCAAAAGTTATAGTGTCAGGAAATTTGTAGAAGTTGCATTTTCTGAATTAGGGATTAATATTATTTGGAATGGTAAAGGTTTAAATGAACTTGGGTTAGATAAAAAAACCAAAAAAGTTTACATTAAAATTGATAAAAAATACTTCAGACCACAAGAAGTTGATCATTTAAGAGGTAATTTTAATAAAGCAAAAAAAGTATTAAAGTGGCATCCAAAAATTAAATTTAAACAAATGATAAGAGATATGTTAAAAAAAGACTTAGGGTAATTATTACTTATTTTTTTTGACTAAACTATTAAAGTAAAAAATTTTAATAAAAGCTAAAACTAAAGACAGTAAACACAACCATCTTAAATTAAGCGTAAGCATTGAAATAATAATTATTAAATTTACCAAGTTAAATATTAATGTAGTATTAAAAATTACTTTATGATCTTTATTTGTCGCATTCAAAGCTCTTAAAAAAAAATAGTCAAACAATCTTTCCCAAGGATAATTTCCATTTTTCATTTTATTTAATATTGTTAAGGTAACATCTAATATAGGGTATGATAAAATTGCTAATCCAATATGCCAATAACCATTATTTACTAAATCAAAAAATATGTAACCTATTATATAACCAATAATTATACTTCCACTATCTCCACAAAAAACAGAAGCAGTTGGATAATTAAAATACAAATAAACTATTAAAATTAATGTTGTAAAGAATATTATATAAAAATTAAACTCTACTAAAAAAATTTTTGAACTTATTAATGTTATTAAATAACAAATAAAAATAAAAATAGCATTAATTGATAAGTAACCGTTTGATCCATCTAAAAAGTTAAATATGTTTATTATGTAGACCCACAAAAAAATAATTATCATTAAACTTAACTTTTCTGGTATTAGATAAATCATATCATTTGACAAAAGTGGAGTACTTGCCATCACAAATACAATATGGGCTAAAAATCGATATAAAAAATGCACTCTTTTAATATCATCAATGAAACTTATGATGCCTAGACTAATTATTGACAATAAAAAAAGATAATGACGATTCGGAAAATTTAAATTTAGCACTTTCGCTTCAGAAAAAGTAAATAAACATAGATAAATTACACAAATTAAAAAAACAAAAATAATACCGACACCAGTAGGCAATTGATTTTTGTGATTTGATAATTCATCTGGCGTATCTAAAAAATGTAATTTTACTGCGAGTATTTTATATTTATTTATTAAAAAGAAACATACTAATAAGAAAACAACTGTAATTGATATATAAATTAAATTTTGCATCCTAAATGTTTAGATAAAATTTTAAAGTTTGCATTATTTTCATATGAAAGTTTTATAAATTTATTTTCTTTGAATAGGTAAATATCTCTATTTGTATTAGAAAATTTATAAAACACATGCTTAGTTTTATCCTTATATTTCCTATTTTTTGATGTAACAAATCCTGAAATCCTATTATCTTCAATTTCAAAAACTTTCTTACATTTCTTATCATTATATATTCTGCCTGCTATTACCTTCTTTTTCGTTTTATATCTTACAGCAAAAAATAAATCTTCAACTTCCTCTGAAAAGATTACTTCATCATTATAGTTATTATCAACATAGGTAGGGATAAAAGTTAAAATTAACATTTCATCATTTTTTTTTGAGAAATTTACAAATTTCGAAAGTATTTTGTCTCTAACTTTATTAGCAGTTATGTGATTTTGTTGCTGGACTTGAAAAGATAAAAAGTTGAAAAACACAATAATTACTATAAAACTATTTTTAATAAAGTTATAATTTAAATTCTTTAACTTTGTTTCAAAAATCAATCCTATAAATAATGCAAAACAAATAAAAAGACCGACCAAACCTCTATTGTAATAACCATTAACTTGAGGAACTGATGATACAATCAAATAAACAAGAAAAACACCTATAATAGATAGACATATACAAAAAGATAAGAGGTAGAGCCTTCCTTTAGAGGAAGTAATATTACTATCATCTTGAATTTTTAAAATAATTAATAATAAAAAGATAATAGGAAAAAAAATACTAACTATATTTATTTTAAAAAAAAATACAGATCTAAAAAATAAATTTGGAATATCATAAAAGATTAGTATTATCGGCTTAAAAAAGTATTTCTTAACATTAATAAAAAAATCCTCTTCAAAAATAATTTTATTATTTTCTATAAAAAAAGCATATTTAAGTGACCCAGTGTAACCCGTGATTTTTGTAATTAAAAATTGAAAAATAATAATCCCAAATGTAATTAGTAAAAAAATTAAAGAGGTTTTAACAAAATTTTTTAACACATTTTTTTTACTATTATTTTCTATTAACAAGAAAATATTAAATAATAATAAAACAATGGATAGTTCATAAGTTAAAACCGAAATGATAAAAAAAATTATAGACAAAGAATATCTTTTTTTTTTTGAAAAAAGAAGAGATATCGACCAAAAAAAAATTGACATGACTCCCAGTGTTTGTGTTACTGGAGAAAATATCATTGTAGATGCAAATGATGGAAACAGTAGAGTTAAAAGAATCAACTTTTTGCTATTTTCGCCAAGTACACAATCTAAAGAATTAACAATTATATATGATGAGATTAACCAGAAAGATGAGTTAATAAATATATATAAATAATCGTTTTTTCCCAATTCAGTTAATATTGTTAAGTATATACCACCAATTGGTCTTGTTAAAAATGTTTTAAGAACTAGATCTTTAAATTTGTCCTCAAATGTCAGATCAGATAAAAAGCCAACTGTTAGTGACCAGTCATCATAAAAGATACCACCCTGAATAATATGGTTTAACGAAAATATGTAATAAAAAACTATTATAAAAATAAATAGAATTTGTTTTTTTATTGTAAAAGTATTTCTTTTGTGTAATAAAATTTTAAGAACGTTAATCATATATATTCATTAAATAAATTGTAATAGTATAATGTAATAATGAAAGCAATAATATTAGGTGCGGGTATTTCAGGTATTTCGTTAGCACATTTTCTTCAGGATAATAAAAAAATTAAAAAAATTACTATTATAGAAAAAGATAAATTACCAGGTGGATTACTCAGATCATTTAATCACAAAGGTATTGCCTACGATGTAGGTCCACACATAATTTTTTCTAAATATAAGGAAATACTAGAAAAAAATATTACAATGTTGGGTAAAAATGTACAAACACTCAAAAGATCAAACAAAATTATATATAAAAATAAATATATTAAATTTCCCTTCGAAAATGAATTATACAAATTACCAAAAAAAGATTTGGAATACTGTATAAATACATTTCTTAATAATCCTTTTGAGAAATATGATTATCAAAATATGATACAATTTTTCTATAAAATGTTTGGTGAGGGTATTACAAGAATTTACTTAGAGCCTTACAACAGAAAAATTTGGAAGTTTGATCCGTCTTTTATGGATACCCAAATGGTTGAAAGAATTCCTAAACCTCCAAAAAAAGATATAATTAATAGTTCTAAAGGTATTGTTACCGAGGGTTATAAACATCAACTTTTTTTCCAATACCCTAAGTCAAAAGGAATTCAGGCATTATTTGATGTTTACAAGAATTCATTAAACCAAAAGAATAATATTTTGTTAAATCAAAAAATAAAATTTGTAAAAAAAGAGAAAAAAAATTTTGTAATCTCAACAAATAATAAAATTCTCAAAAGTGACATTTTATTATCCACCATACCTTTAAACGAATTTTGCGAAATTTATTCTGGAACTCCTAAAAATATATTAAATATATCAAAAAAATTAAAATTTAATTCAATTATAATCTGTTTAATAAATATCAAGGGTGAATTTGGAGGAAATAACTTTGCGTTTATGGTGCCTGACAAAGATATAATTTTTCACAGAATATCTAAATTAGATTTCCTTGGAAAAAATTATTCACACTCAAAAACAACGACATTTTTAGTAGAAATTACTTTTAGAAAAGGCGATTATATTTCAAAATTAAAAAATAAAGATATAATTGATAAAATTCATCAAGGACTTGTTAAATTAAAATTTTCTGGGAATAAGAACAATATCAATTTTTATCAGATAAAAAAATTTCAATATGCATACGTTATTTATGATTTAATGCACAGGTATAATGTTGATAAAATACTAAATTTTTTTAAAAAAGAAAAAATTTATCATGGAGGTAGATGTGGTTCATGGGAATATTTAAATTCTGATCAAGTAATTTTTCAATCAAAAAAAATAATTGAAAAATTAATGAAAAGTATATGAAAAAGTATAAAATTTCTTTAATTACAGGCGTTGCAGGAACTATAGGTTCAAATTTAGCAAATTATCTATTAAATAAAGATCACATTGTTTTGGGATTTGATAACTTAAGCCTTGGATCAAAAAATAATCTCAATAAAGTTATCAAGAACAAAAATTTTAAATTTTTTCAATGCGACGTCTCCTCAACGAAAGAATTAAAAAAGTTAAAATTCTATTATAAAATTGATTATCTTTGGTTACTAGCAGCAAACTCAGATATCAAAAAGGGGTATTTATCAATTGATAATGATCTAAATAATACTTTAATGACAACTATTAGTTCATTAAAACATTTTTCAAATAAATTAGGAAAAAATGGAAAAATTTGTTTTTCTTCAAGTTCTGCTGTGTATGGAAATTTGAAATCTATACTTAACGAAAACAATCAAAATTTTAATCCCATCTCAAACTACGGAGAAAGTAAATTAATTTCTGAACTTTATATAGAAAATTTCTGCAAAAAACTTAAATTAAATTATTTAATATTAAGATTTCCTAATGTTGTAGGGAAACCCTTCACACATGGCATCATTTTTGATTTAGCAAAAAAGTTAATAAAAAATAAATATTTAAATATTATGGGAAATGGTAATCAAAAAAAACCATACGTTCATGTTAGTGAATTAGTTGAATGCATGTACTATTTAATTAAAAAAAAAAATCAATTTAAATTATATTTAATTGGTCCTAAAGATAAAGGTATAACTGTTAAACAAATAGTCAAAACTTTAAAAAATAATTTTAAAATAGAGAAAAAAACAATCTATCAAAAACAAATTTATGGATGGCCAGGAGATGTTCCTAGATATTCTTATAATACCTCAAGGTTAAGAAAAGAGGGATTTACTTTTAAGCTAAGTTCAAAACAAGCTATAGATATAGCAATAAAAGAACGAAATCTTATTTAAATGAAAAATAAACTGGATGCAGTTATAATTGCTGGAGGGTTGGGTACTAGATTAAGACAAATTCAATCAATCCCAAAACTTCTAACAAGTTTTGGAAAAAAAACTAATTTAGAAATAATCATTAATAACTTAGATAAACATAAAATAAATAATAAGCATTTATTATGCGGAAAGGATAAAGATAAAATTGGAAACTATTTGAAAGAAAAAAAAAATTGTTTTTTATACGCAGAACAAAAACTTTTAGGAACCGCAGGTTGCTTAACAAGATTAAAGTACGAAAAATTAAGTAAAAATCTATTAGTCATATACGGTGATCTATTATTTAATATTGATATTAAAAGATTTTATAAATTTCATTTAGAAAAAAAGAGTGATCTTACTATATTATCTCATCCTAGCGATCATTTATTTGATAGTGATATTATTCAAACAGATAAAACAAATGCTGTAAAAAAAGTCCATCTTAAACCGCATAATAAAAAATTGTTATCAAATAACAATACTATGGCAGGTATATTTATCATTAAAAAAAAATTAATAAAGAATATACCGAAAAATAAAAAATATGATTTTAGTAAAAATTTTTTAAATTTTTTAAATAAAAAAAAAAATATAAATTATTTTCATATAATACTAGGGAGTATTGCAAGGATTTTGGAACTCCAAAAAGATTAAAAAAAGTGAGAAAGGATTTTAATAATTCAAAACACAAATATCTTTATTTTAAAAAAAAAATACCAGCAGTTTTTTTGGATAGAGATGGGGTTTTAAATAAAGATAAAGGTCCTTATAAGTATTCTAATCCAACCAACTTTTTTAAAAATACTTTAAAAGCTCTATTAAAATTAAGAAAGTCAAAATACTTGATAATACAGATAACAAATCAGTCTGGCGTAGCAAAGGGTATTATCACATTAAATGAATTGGAAAAATCAATTAAAAAATATGAAATGTTTTTATCAAAAGAAGGATTTTATTTTGATAAAATATATTTTTGTCCTCATCATCCATTAAAAGGTTTTAAAGGTGAAAACAAAAAATTTAAAATTAAATGCTCTTGTAGAAAACCAAAACCAGGCTTGATTTATAAAGCTAAAAAAGAATTTAATATAGAATTAAAAAAATCTTTTTTTGTTGGTGATAATATTACAGATCATAAAGCTGCTTATAAAGCAGGAGTTAAAAGTATTTTATTAAATAAAGATTTTGCCCATAAATGTAATTGTTTATATAAAAAAGATATTTTGTCTGCTACAAATTATATTTTAAAAAAATGATAATTTCTAAAACACCATTAAGAATTAGTTTTGTCGGAGGAGGCACAGATAATTTAGTAAATCAAAATTTTGAAGGAAATATTGTTGCAACCTCAATAAATAAGTATGTTTATCTGAACCTTAACAAAAAATTTGATAAAAAAATAAGGTTCTCTTATTCTAGAACTGAAAATGTTAATAATTTGCAAAATATAAAACATGAAATGTTAAGAGAAACATTTAAGTATTTCAAAATTACTAATAGTATAGAAATAAGTTCAATTGCAGATGTTCCTTCCTATGGAAGTGGCCTAGGTTCTTCAAGTTCATTTCTTGTTGGTTTAATAAATTGCATAAATTTTCATAAAAATCTAAATCTTACAAAAAAAAAAATTGCTGAAATAGCATGTGGAATAGAAATTAACATATTAAAGAAGCCAATAGGAATGCAAGATCAATATATTGCAGCATATGGAGGTCTTAATTGGATTAACTTTAAATCAAAAAAAAAAGTTT
>CESW01065651.1_pt1 | contig 22978 bp, 19 predicted proteins | sample 531171 | NCBI WGS metagenome assembly CESW01 (sample SAMEA2621859, study PRJEB7988) | marine metagenome | biome: marine biome (ENVO:00000447); feature: surface water layer (ENVO:00002042); material: "saline water (ENVO:00002010), including plankton (ENVO:xxxxxxxx)" | depth 5 m
TTTTTTTCTTCCCATTGATTATGTCTAGTGCTGTTTCAATAGTTAATTCATCTGGATTTATATTCCTTGGTAACGAAAATCTATCTGTTTTTTTCTCATGGATTTTGATTTCAATGAACCTTCCATATCTACCTTTCTTTAAAAAAATCATACTTTTAGATTTTGGATCGACACCTATTTCGTAGGTTTTATTTTCCTTCTCCCAATTTTTAATTAAATTAATCGCTCGGTTATTATTTACTTCTAGTACATTATCTTCTTTTAAGGATATAAATTTATTATCATGTTTTAAGTAAGGTCCATAGGGACCAATAGAAGCGAATATTGTTTTCCCAGTTTCTGGATAAATCCCAACCTCTCTTGGTAAATTAAGCATTGCGACAGCGTAATCAATATCAATATCCTCTAAAGATTTGTTTTTTGGAATTGCAATTCTTTTAGGCTTTTCTGAATCAACCTCAATTTCTAGGTATGGACCGTATCTTCCTTTTTTAATTTTAATTTCGGAATCTAATTTTGGATGCATTCCTAATACTTTTTCATCTATAAATTGGTCTTGCCCGTTCTCAACTTCTAAATTTGATGTATAGTTACATCCCCCGCTGTCTTTGCTATATTTTGTACAACCTATGAATGGGCCATATGAAGCAAACTTTATGGTTAGTTTACCATCAGCACATTTTGGACATTTTGTATTGGTCTTATATTCTTCACTCTCTTTGTTAATAGCATTTATAACCTCTGTTATACTAATTTTTTCAACATCAGATATAGTGTTATTCAATTGTTTTACAAAATTTTTGAGCAAATTTTTCCAATCTGCAGTATCCGTAGTTACTTTATCTAACTGTTCCTCTAATTGGGCTGTGAATTTGAATTCAACAAAATGTTCAAAAAATTTTTCAAGAAACTTGGATAATATTCTTCCCTTTGAATTTGGAATTAGAGATTTATTCTTTACATCAACATAATTTTCTTTTTTTAACTTTGATATAATTGAAGCATAAGTTGAGGGTCTTCCTATACCTAACTCTTCCAGCTTTTTGATAAGCCCAGCCTCTGAATATCTATTAGGAGGTTTTGTGAAATTTTGTTTTGGAATCTCTCTTGTCTTTCTTAAAACTTGACCCTTTTTGAATTCTGGTAAAATTTTTTTGTTTTCTTCTGAATTATTAAAATCGCCATAAACTTTCCTAAATCCGTCAAAAGTTATTACAGAACCGGAAGTCTTTAATTGAGCTTGTCCAGCAGAAACGTTAACAATCGTTTCTTCAGATATTTGCGGACTCATTTGGGATGCTATGGTCCTATCCCAAATTAATTTATAAAGTCTGAACTGATTAACATCTAATTGATCTTTTACTTTATTGGGTAAAGTATTTAAATTTGTGGGTCTAATTGGCTCATGGGCCTCCTGAGCATTCTTTGACTTTGTTTTATAAAAATATGGACTATCAGGAATATACTGGTTTCCATAATTTTTTGATATTAACTCTCTGCATTTTTCAATAATTGTGAATGGTAAAGTTATTGAGTCAGTTCGAATATAAGTTATTAGACCTCCTGCTGAGGAAGTTCCATCAAACAACTGTTGAGCAACAGAGTTGGTGAGGGTTGGAGAAAAATTTAGCTTACTTGACGCATCTTGTTGTAATGTGGATGTAGAAAATGGAGCATATGGATTACGTCGTTTACTTTTACTTTCAATATCAGCAACACAGAATTCTTCATCTTTTATTTGATTTATCATTTCAAGCGCTTGTTGTTCACTTGTTATACTCATTTTACCAATTTTTTTCTCATCATATGTATTTAGCTGAAATTCTATTTCGTGGTCATTTGCATCCGTTAGTGCAAAAAATATTTCCCAATATTCCTGGGGTTTAAACAAATCAATTTCTTTTTCTCTTTCAGAAAGTATTCTTAATGCTGGTGATTGAACCCGACCAGCATTTCCGCCAAATTTAGTTCTTCTCTTTGTTATAGGAGAAATTTTATATCCAAAAAACCTGTCTAGAAATCGTCTTGTTAATGCGGCATTTACTAAACTGTTATTGATCTGTCTAGGTTTCTTCAATGCATCAATTAAAGTTTCTTTATTTACCTGATTAAATTCAATTCTGTGAAATTCTCTGTCTTTTAATAACTTTTTTTCTTTGCATAACTCATACAAATGCCAAGCAATTAATTCTCCCTCTCTGTCGGGATCTGTAGCTAAAAAAACTGTCTTGCTCTTTTTTATATATTTAATAATTGGATTGACTTTTTCATGATCTAGAGACCATTCTTTTACAAAAAAGTTATCATCAGTTTCATCGATTCCTATACCCTTTTCTGGTAAATCTCTAAAATGTCCAATGCTAGCAATTACTTCAAAATCCTTATCCAAATAATTCTTCAATGTTTTAGCTTTTGAGGGAGATTCAACAATTACTAGCTTCATATACTTTCCTTTAATTTATGAAATTAATATAGAAATATTTAAAAAATACAAAAAAAATTTTATTTTTTAAAAAAAAATTTTTTTTCCTTTCCCTTTATAAGTCCTTTTATGTTCTCATGATGCCTAATGAAGATAATAATATTTAAAACTAAAATAAAAAGTGTGATTGAGAAATCATGAAAGTAGTAAGATACGACAATAGTTGAAACAGAAGATATTAGAGCGGATAATGAGGAATATCGAAATAATATAAATATCATTATCCAAGTTACTACAAAAACTGATGTTAATATGACAGAAAAGGATAACAAAATTCCTAAAAATACTGCAACTCCTTTTCCCCCTTTAAATTTTAACCAAATTGGAAAAATATGCCCAACAAAAACAAAAAATGAAGCATAAGTTTTTAATTCTACATTAAACACTTCTATCCATTTAATAATCAAAAATGCTTTTGAAACATCTAATAGCAGTGTTAAGAACCCAATTCTTAAGCCACTTATTCTTACAACATTCGTTGCTCCTATATTTTTTGAGCCGTACAACCTTGGATCTAAATTATTTAGAAACTTTGATAAAATAAAACCAAAAGGGATTGAACCAATCATATATGCTAAAATTATAACTAAGTAATTAGAAGCTTGAGTAAACAATCCTGCCTCTTACAAAAGTAATAAGGTTTTTCCCCTCCACAGCAAATCCATCAAATGGAGTATTTTTCGACTTGCTGAAAAAATTGTTAGGGTTTATCTTCCATGATTTTTCCGAGTCAAAAACTATTAAATCAGCATCTGATTTTCTTTTTAACTCTCCACCTTTTAATCCAAGTATTACAGACGGATTTGAACTTAAAAGTTTAAAAGCTCTTGATAACGATATATGTGACTCATTAACTAATCTTAACGTTAGTGCCAATAAGGTTTCTAGACCAACGCTACCAAATTCCGCTTGGTCAAATGGAAGTCTTTTTGCATCTTGATCTTGAGGTGTATGGTCAGAGGCAACGGCATCTATTGTTCCGTCTTTTAAGCCCTCTATAATTGCAATTCGATCTTTTTCAGCTTTAAGTGGTGGTGATAATTTTGCGAAAGTTCTATAGTTTTCAACAGCCATTTCATTTAGAATAAAATATTGTGGAGCCGTATTACAAGTTACCCTTAAACCTTCTTCCTTTGCCTGTCTAATAATATTTACGGAGGCCTCAGTACTAATATTATTGACATGGTATTTAGAGTTTGTTTCTTTAACTAACCATAAGTCTCTCTGGATCACCATGGGCTCGGCATAAAAAGGGATTCCTTTCAAGCCAAGTCTTGAAGAAATATCGCTTTCATTCATCACACCATCTTGTCTGAGATTTTGCTCTTCGGGATGTTGAATAATTAGTCCATCAAAAGATTTTACATATTTGAAAGCCCTTCTCATGACTCTTGTATTAGAAACACAATTTAAAACATCTGTAAATCCAAGGGCACCTGACTCATGCATAAGTTGTAGTTCTGCAATTTCTTTTCCTTGTAAATTTCTTGTTATACAACCTGCGCAATAAACTTTTGTAAGTGCTACGTCTCTGGCTTTTCTTTGAATTGAATGTATCAGAGCTGGTTGATCAATAACTGGATCAGTATTTGGCATACACAGAAGTGAAGTAATCCCCCCACTTGAGGCAGATTTTGAAATACTTTTTATAGTATCTTGGTGCTCCTGACCAGGTTCTCTTATCTGAACTCTTAAATCTATGATGCCTGGAGCTATCATAAAATTTGTACAATCTATTTTTTCGTAATTATCTGAGATTTCATTGGGATTAATATTTTCTCCTAGGTCTTCAATAAGTTTGTCTTTAATTAGTACTGTTCCCTTAGAAATAGTGTCATTTTTAGGATTTACGATTGAACCGTTTATCAAAGCGTAATTTTTTGAGCTTTTTTTATCAAAGTTAAATACCTTCTTTTTATTCATTCTTATCCTCAAGTAGAGCGTGAAGACATGCCATCCTCACTGCCACCCCCATTTGTACCTGTTCAAAAATTGCGGTTCTGTCCATATCATCTGCTAACTCAGTATCAATTTCAACTCCCCTATTCATAGGTCCTGGATGAAGAATTAGTGCATCATTCTTAGCATAATTCAATTTATTTCTATCGAGACCATAAAATCTAAAATATTCTCTTATTGACGGAACGTAGGAACCTGACATACGCTCTAATTGTAATCTAAGCATTATAATAATATCAATTTCTAAAAGTCCTTTCTTCATATCGTTAAATACTTCTACACCCAAATTTTCAATGCCATATGGGATGAGGGTAGGGGGAGCTATCACCCTTACTTGAGCTCCTAGTGTATTCAATAAATGTATATTTGATCTGGCAACACGACTGTGTAATATATCTCCACAAATGGCCACTTTCAGGCCCCCGATATTTTCTTTTCTTTTTATTATAGTCAGGGCATCAAGCAAAGCTTGCGTGGGGTGCTCGTGTGGACCGTCACCCGCATTAATTATACTACAATTAACTTTTTCTGATAAAAGTTGTACTGCCCCAGCGTCAGGATGTCTTACAACAATTATATCTGGGTCCATCGCATTTAGTGTCATTGCGGTATCAATAAGTGTTTCTCCCTTTTTAATCGCACTTGAACTCACAGATATATTTAAGATATCTGCACCCAATTTTTTTCCAGCTAGTTCAAAGGATGTTCTAGTTCTTGTAGAATTTTCAAAAAATAAGTTTATGCAAGTTTTATTTTTAAGAAATTTCGATTTTTCTTTGGATTGTTCAAGTGTCTTTGAGTATTCATTAGCTAGCGACAATAAATAATTTATCTCTGGAGGATTTAATCCTTCGATACCTAATAAATGTTTATGAGGATATTTAATCTTTGATATTTCCTCTTTCATTAGTTAAAATCTATTCTTTTTTTTGTAACTCTTCAATCAAAGATCTAAATTATTTTATTTTTTCTTAGAGTTTTAATTTTTATGGAACTTAATTTCAGGAATTTTTTTAGAATTTTTTCTGTATCCTCTCCTAATTTAGGAGGTGCCTTTTTATATAAGATTGGTGATTCAGATAAATTAATTGGGCTTCCAATAAAATCAATTTTCTTTTTATCATAATCCATTTTAATTTTCATCCCTCTATATATCACTTGTGGATCCTCAAAAACTTTTTTTATATCATTTATAGGACCACATGGTACATTTACATTTACTAAGCCTTCTACCCAATATTTAATCTTATTTTTACTTATCCTTTTTTCCAGTAGATACTTTAATTTTTTCCTATTTTTTACTCGTTTTGAGTTTGTCTTAAATCGTTCATCAACAAACAAATCTTTTAATCCAGCAAAATTACAAAAGTTTTTGAATTGATTATCATTCGCAATTGCCAAAACCATTAAACCATCCTTAGCTTTTATTGTCTGGTATGGAACTATAGATGGATGGTCATTACCAATTCTTTTTGGAACCTTACCCGAAACGAGATAACTTTGGGCAACATAGCTCAGCCATGAAACCTGACAATCAAGTAGAGAAACATCAATTTTCTGTCCAATAGATTTTGAATCTCTATATCTTAGTGCAGATAGTATAGAAATAGTTGAATACAAACCTGTAATAATATCTGAAACACCAACACCAACTTTGGTTGGTATACCATCTTCTTCTCCTGTTATACTCATAATTCCACCCATTGCCTGGACCAAATAATCATATCCGCCCCTCTTAGAATATGGCCCATTTTGACCAAAACCTGTAATGGAGCAATATATCAACTTTGGATTAATTTTTTTTAGACTTTCATAATCCAAACCGTACTGTTTTAAATTCCCTGCTCTAAAGTTTTCAACTAAAATGTCGCAGCCTGAAATGATTTTTTTTGACAATTCTTGCCCTTCTTTTGTTGTAAGATCAATTGTGACAGAATGTTTATTTCTGTTGACACTTAAATAATATGCGCTTTCTTGGGGATTTTTTTTTTTATCAAGATATGGTGGTCCTAAATTTCGTGAGTCATCTCCAGAAATTGGTCTTTCAACCTTAATTACATTTGCACCTAAGTCACCAAGAATTTGTGTGCAGGTTGGTCCAGCTAATACTCTTGTTAAATCAAAAACGTTTATTCCAGAAAGTGGTTGTTCTTTTTTTTTTCTTTTCATTTGCTGGTATTTTTTTTTAAAAAGTCAAGAAAGTCCTGTAAAATAATAGTTGCAGCGAATTTATCGAGAAGGTTTTTCCTCTTTCTTTCCTTTGATGTAACTAATGTCTTAGCTTCAAGCGTTGAAAAACTTTCATCCCAAAAGATTATCGGTAAATTTTTCTCTAGTTCCAAAAGCTTTGTATCCATGTGTTTTGTTATATCCCTAATTGATTGACATTTTTTATTTAAAGAATTATCAAAGTTTAAGGGTAAACCAATTAGAATTAAATTAACATTATAATTTTCAATAATATCATTGATCCTTTGAAATATTTTTTTGTTATAAGCTAAGACTTTATGAGGTAATGAAAAAGTATTATTAGGATCGGAAAGTGCAACACCCCATTTTTTCGTTCCAATATCAAGGCACATAATATTGTCTTTAAAGAACCCTTTAACTAAAAATTCATTTATATTGCAGATTGGCATATCGAATGATATCAATTATATATAAATTCTTAGTTAATTAAAAAGATTTATAGGATTAATGTCTATTGATAATTCAACAGTAAAAAAAATAGCTAAGCTATCAAAACTCGAAATTGATTCAACTTCTGAGAATAAAATGAGAGATGAGCTTAATAATATTTTGGAATGGGTTGATACTTTGCAACAAGTTAATACAGATAAAACAGAACCCATGCTATCAGTTTTTAATGAATCTATGCCCTTTAGAGAGGACAAAGTCGAAATTGATAACAATCAAAACGATATTTTAAGTAATGCTCCTGAAAAAAATTCGGGATTCTTTGTTGTGCCAAAGGTCATAGAATGAGTTCTAACGAGGATCTTACCATCAAATCCGCGATTGATGGTTACAAAAAAAAAAATTTTCATGTGAGGAAATTACCAAATACTATTTAGATAATATAATAAAAAAAAAAAAATTAAATTGTTTTATTACAGAAACTCCTGAAATTGCTATTAAAGTCGCAAAAAATATTGATCAGAATTTTTGTTATTCAATAGAGAAATGTATGGAGGGAATACCTATTGCAATGAAAGATCTTTTTTGTACAAAAGGAGTCAGAACAACTGCAGGATCAAAAATTCTAGAGAATTTTAAACCATTTTATGAATCGACCGTATCAAAAAATCTTTGGAATGCAGGTGCGATAATGCTTGGGAAATCGAATTTAGACGAGTTCGCAATGGGTTCTGCTAATACTACCAGTTTTTATGGTAATGTAATTAATCCTGTTAAGATTGATAAGAATTTAGTGCCCGGTGGATCTTCTGGTGGTTCAGCTGCAGCTGTAGCTGGAAATTTATGTATAGCAGCAACTGGATCTGATACAGGTGGCTCAATTAGACAACCAGCTTCATTTTGTGGAATTGTGGGAATGAAACCTACTTATGGAAGATGTTCAAGGTTTGGTATGATAGCTTTTGCCTCTTCTTTGGATCAAGCTGGTACTTTGACAAAAAATGTACAAGACTCATCTATCATGTTACAGGCAATGTGTAGTTATGATCCAAAAGATTCAACAAGTTCAAAAAATGATATTCCAAATTTTTCGACTTTTACCGATATTGATTTAAAAAAAAAAAAAATTGGTATTCCACTTGAATATCAGATTGATGGATTAAACCCAGTAATTAAAAAAAGGTGGGAGGAAGTATCAGAGTATTTTAAAAAGAAAGGTACTGAAATTGTTGAAGTCTCATTACCTCATACAAAGTATGCCCTTCCAGCGTATTATATAATTGCTCCTGCAGAAGCTTCAGCTAATCTCGCCAGGTACGATGGCATTCGTTATGGCTATAGAGAAAATTCAGATTCTTTAGAAGAACTTTACGAAAAAACACGAGCAAAAGGTTTTGGTTCAGAAGTCAAAAGGAGAATTATGATAGGAACCTATGTTCTATCTGCGGGATATTACGATGCTTATTATATTAAGGCACTAAAAATTAGACAGCTCATATATAATGATTTTGATGAAGCATTTAAAAAGTGTGATTTAATTTTGACACCGACTACACCCAATGTCGCATTTGCAATAGGTGAAAAACAGAATGATCCCTTAGAAATGTATCTCAATGATGTATTAACAGTACCTGCTAGCTTAGCTGGGTTACCTGCTATATCGGTACCAGCTGGTTTGAATGAAGATGGATTACCATTTGGATTACAAATAATATCAAAGCCTTTCGACGAAAAATCAGTTTTCAAAGCGGCTAAATTCATAGAGGATCTTCACTTATGAGTAAATATTTTGAAGGGAAAAAACATACTTGGGAAATAGTATTAGGACTGGAAGTTCATGCTCAAATAAGTTCCCGCTCTAAACTTTTCTCTTCCTCGGCAACAGAATATGGAGCAGAACCAAACTCTCAAGTATCACTTGTTGATGCTGGTATGCCAGGTGCCTTACCCGTGATTAATAGTTATTGTATCAAACAGGCCATTATGACTGGTCTAGGTTTAAATGCACAAATAAATAAAAAGTCAATATTTGATAGGAAAAATTATTTTTATCCTGATCTACCTCAAGGTTACCAAATTTCACAATTTGAGCACCCTATTGTAGGAAAAGGATATATTAAAATACCCACTGATAATGGAAAAAAAAAAATTGGTATCACAAGATTACACTTAGAACAGGATGCTGGAAAAAGTATACATGATCAAGATGTGAAAAACTCTCTTATTGATCTTAACAGATCTGGATGCGCTTTAATGGAAATTGTATCAGAACCAGATTTGAGGTCCTCTAAAGAAGCGGGAGAGTATGTTAAGAAATTAAGAACTATACTCCAATATATAGGTAGTTGTGATGGAAATATGGAAAAAGGCAATCTAAGGGTGGATGTTAATGTATCTGTAAGAAAACCAGGTGCTAAGTTAGGTACAAGATGTGAAATAAAAAACGTAAACTCTATTAAATTTATACAATCAGCTATTAATTATGAAGTTGAGAGGCAAATTACAATACTTGAAGATGGGGGTAAGATTAGACAAGAAACTAGACTTTTTGATCCTGTTAAAGTTTTGACGAGGCCGATGAGAGGAAAAGAAGAATCTCATGATTACAGATATTTTCCAGATCCTGATTTACCTCCATTAATAATTTCAGATGATTTAGTAAATAAACTGAGGCTTGAATTACCAGAACTTCCTGACCAAAAAAGAGAAAGATTCATTAACAGTTATAATTTAACCGAGTATGATGCAGAAGTACTTACATCCGAAAGAAATGTTTCAGAATTTTTTGAAAGTCTTGTTAAAGGAAGAGATCCTAAATTAGTCATAAGTTGGCTTAGCGTCGAGCTATTCTCATTTTTAAATAAGAACAATTTGACTCTTAAATCATCGAATATTAGCATAAATAAGATAGGTGATTTGATAGACATTATTGCAGATGGGACAATTTCAAATAGGCAAGCAAAAGAAATCTTTGAGGAATATTTAGCAGGAGATATGAATGCAAAAGAATTTATTAATTCGAAAGGTCTAACCCAAATTTCTGATATAAATGAATTAAAAGGTATTATCAAATCAGTAATTTCTGATAATAAAAACATGGTTGATGATTATAAATCAGGAAAAGAAAGACTTTTTGGATTCTTTGTTGGTCAAACAATGAAAAGATCAAAAGGTAAGGCTAACCCAAAACTAGTAAATGAAATTTTGAAGGAGGAATTAAATAAATAGAGGAGAGGTGGCCGAGTGGCTGAAGGCGACGGTTTGCTAAACCGTTATAGGTGGTAACATCTATCGTGGGTTCGAATCCCATCCTCTCCGCCATTATGACAATAAAAATTCATTTTTAATATAAATGATTTTGAATAAATAAAAACATAGTTTGTATTAGGTATACAACGAGTCCAAGTATAGACAAATAAAATGAATAAATAGTAAACCTCATACCCAGTCTTCTAAATCTAAAATTTTCTTCTTTTTCTTGATTACTAGTTATACCTATAGTGTGAAAAATCCTTCCTAAAACCAAAAGTAATATTGAAAGACAAGAAAAAATTAAAAAGTTATGAAAGTACAAAATTAATGACAAGATTAAACTTAATGGTACATATTCAGAAAAATTAGCGTGTGCTCTAATGGCTCTGATGAGTTCAATGTTTTCAGCATGACCAATAGAAATTTTATATTCTCTTCTAAGCTTTATCACATTCTTAAACAATCTAAGATAAAAGAAAACTAAAAAAATTAGTGAGCATATAAAAATAAATTCTAAAATAAGTCTTTCTAAAAACATAATTTTACATTACCTATTATTTATTATTAAACAAAAATAAATATTTAATTTATGCAAAAAATTGCAATTAACTGGTTTAGAAAAGATTTACGTTTACACGATAACCCATCTTTAGCTTATCTGTCAAAATTGTCATTACCAATAATTAATATTTTTATTTGGGATGCTGAAGAAAATAAGGAGAAACCAATAGGAGGAGCTTCAAAAATCTGGCTTCATTATGCTCTTCATGATCTTAATAAGCAACTCGAATATAAACTTTATGTACTATCTGGGAAGGCAGAGGATATTTTTAATTATCTAATAAGAGAATTTCAGATACAAACTATTTCTTGGAATAGATGTTATGAGCCATGGAGAATAAAAAGAGACAAGTCAGTAAAAAAGTTTTTGGAAAGTAAAAATATTACAGCAAGAAGTTTCAATGGTTCCCTCTTATGGGAACCCTGGGAAATTTTAAAAAAGGATTCAACACCTTACAAAGTATACTCTCCATTTTTCAAAAGAGGTTGTCTAAATGCTAATCCTCCTAGACGACCTATTAAAAAAATTAAAAAATTAAATCTTTTCAATTTTAAGAATAAAATATCATCTATCGATGATTTAAAATTAGTTCCATGCAGTAATTGGCCAAAAAAAATATCTAAGAATTGGAAAATATCAGAAAATGGAGCAGTTGAGAGAAAAAATCTTTTTTTCGGTGAAAAAATATTTAATTATAAGGATGGAAGAAATTTTCCATCCATGAATTCTGTTTCTTGTCTATCTCCATACATAAATTGGGGACAAATATCAGTTAATGAGTTATGGTATAAAAGCCAAAATTTATTAATAAATGACTCACAAAATCCAAATATAATACATTTTTTGAGCGAATTGGGTTGGAGAGAGTTTTCATATAATTTGCTTTATCATTTTCCAGAAATAAATACTAAAAATTTTCAAAATAAATTTGATAATTTCCCATGGGTCAATAATCAAAATTTAATTAAAAGATGGCAAAAAGGAGAGACTGGGTATCCGATTGTGGACGCAGGAATGAAAGAACTAAGAACAACTGGATATATGCATAATAGAGTGAGAATGATAGTTGGTTCATTTTTAGTAAAAAATTTACTAGTTGACTGGAGGTATGGTGAAGAGTGGTTCTGGGATAATCTTTTTGACGCAGATATGGCAAATAATAGTGCAGGTTGGCAATGGGTTGGTGGTTCAGGTGCAGATGCAGCACCATACTTCAGAATATTTAATCCTATTACTCAAGGACAAAAATTCGACCCAGAAGGAGAGTATACAAAGTTTTTTTTGCCAATGTTAAGTAATCTACCCTCTAAATTTCTTTTCAATCCATGGGAAGCACCTATTGAAATAAGAGAAAAAGCTTCTGTATTTTTAGGTCAAAACTATCCTTTACCAATAGTAGATGTAAAAGAATCTAGACAAGAAGCGCTGGAAGCTTTTAAAGTTCTATAGATATATAAGCTAATGAGAAAATTATTCATTATATTAGGAAATCAGCTTTTTGATCCAAAGTATTTTGAAAAATATAATGATCACGTTTTTTTTCTAGCTGAGGACTATGGTTTGTGTACGTATGAACGTCATCATAAGCAAAAAATTTTATTATTTTTGTCTGCTATGCGTTCATTCTGCGATGAATTAAAGAAAAAAAAGTTTCATGTTAACTATGTTGGTATAGAAGATAGGGATTTTAATATAAGTTATGAGGACAAAATTCTTAAAGTTATCAAAAGATTAAAAATTCAGGAAATATCAATGTTTGAAATTGAGGATAAGAAATTTGAATCGAAAATGTTTGAACTATTTAAGAAAATTAAAATTAAGTTTAATAATATTCAATCACCAATGTTTCTGAACTCGAGGCAAGAATTTAAAAATTATTTATCATTAACAAAAAAACCTTTCATGGCAAATTTTTACAAGAAACAAAGATTAAGTAAAAAAATTTTAGTTGATGAAAGCGGCAAACCAACAGGTGGTAAATGGAGCTTTGACGAGGATAATAGAAAAAAAATTCCAAAAGATTTAAAATTACCCAATAGATTTATATTTGATGATAGTGATCATACAAAAAAATTAAAAAAATTAATCAATGAAAGATTTACAGAGCATCCAGGTAGTCTTGAAAGTTTTTGGATTGGCACCACAAGAAACGATGCAAAAAACTGCCTAAAGAATTTCATTAGTAAAAAGATTAATTTATTTGGTGATTATGAGGATGCTGTAGACCAGAGAGATAATATTTTATTCCATTCTGCCTTAAGTCCTTTCATAAATCTAGGATTAATAACACCATCAGAAATAATTAGTGTTCTTATGCATTCTATTCAAAAAATAAAATTAAATTCTCTAGAGGGTTACATCAGACAATTAATAGGTTGGAGAGAGTTTATGAGAGGAATTTATCAAAACTACAACCAGGAAATGGAAAATAGTAATTTTTTTGGACATAAAAAAAGTATGAAATTATCTTGGTATAGAGCAGAAACAGGTTTAGAACCACTTGATATGTCAATTAATAATGCTTTAAATTTTGGATGGACGCATCACATTGAAAGACTTATGATTTTATCAAATATTATGAATCTGTGTGAAATTCATCCAAAACAAGTTTACAAATGGTTTATGGAAATGTTTATTGATTCTTCAGAGTGGGTAATGGTCCCTAATGTTTATGGAATGGGTTTGTTTAGTGATGGTGGAATCTTTGCAACTAAACCTTATATATGTGGCTCATCATATTTTTTAAAAATGATGGATTTTAAAAAAGGAGATTGGTGTGATGTAATGGATGGATTATATTGGAGATTTATAGAAAAGAATCAAAATTTTTTTTTAACAAACCCAAGACTATCTATGATGGTACGAATTTTAAAAAAGTTGAATCCAGAGAGAAAGAAAGTAATATTCGATGCTGCTGAGGCATTTATAGAAAAAAATACATATGAAAACTAAAATATTTTATAATAATAAGTGCGATATCTGCAATAAGGAAATAAATATTTATAAAAAATTTTCAGGCAAAAATTTAGTCTTTATCAAAATTTTTGCAAACAAAACTGATAATATTTCATCAAGTGAAAAAGAAAAATTACTAAGAAGACTTCATGTTACAAGTAATAATAAAAATTACATCGGTGCCGAGGCCTTTTTGGAGATATGGAAAAACATACCTAAATTCTATTTTATATATAAAATCTTTAAAAATCCTCCACTATTATTTTCATTGAAGATAATGTACGAATTTGTTTCATTTTTTTTATTTTTAAAAAACAAACACCTCTTAAAGAAAAAATGATCAAATCTTTTTTACCTACTAAAGTATGTCCAGTATGTAAAAGAAGTTTTAGTTGGAGAAAAAAATGGAGGAATAATTGGGCTGAAGTAAGATATTGTTCAAAAAAATGTTCAAATTTAAAACTATAGTTTAGTATACCTTAAATAAGGTTTCACTTTTTTAAAATCTCCAAAGATTTTTTTTGCTTCATCATCAGAAACCGCAGGTATGATAATAACCTCGTCGTTTTTTTTCCAATTAGCGGGTGTAGCAACCTTATTGTTACTTGACAGTTGGATAGAATCAAGAACCCTAACTATTTCATCGAAATTTCTGCCAGTTGTCATTGGATAGGTTAACATCATTCTAATTTTTTTTTGAGGGTCAATCATAAAGATTGACCGAACAGTCGCATTGGTTACGGCGGTTCTAGAACCATCATTCGTCTCTGCAGCAGGCAACATATTATAAAGTTTTGCAATTTTTAAATCTTCATCAGCTATAAGAGGATAATTTACAGAACAGCCTTGTGTTTCCTCAATATCTTTTTTCCAAATTAAATGGTCACCAACAGAGTCAACACTTAGTCCAATGAGTTTACAATTACGTTTTGAAAACTCTCCTTCGATTTGTGCCATATATCCTAATTCAGTTGTGCAAACAGGAGTAAAATCTTTGGGATGAGAGAAAAGAACACCCCAAGAATCGTTCAAGTATTCGTAAAAAGTTATATTTCCAATCGTTGTTTCAGCACTAAAATCAGGCGCAATATCATTTATTCTTAGCATTTCTAAATATCTCCTATGCTGGATAAGTATATAGTTATAATTTAAAATAATAAAACAAAAAATGTACCAAATGTGATAATGAGGATACCAAATATTTTTTTAAAATTTATTACTTCACTAAAAATATATTTTCCATAGAAAACTGCTCCTATTTGCCCAACCGCTCTTTTTATTGACTCCATTATTGGTACAAGAGAAATGCTTATGGCGATGAATTGCAGAATAGTGGCCACACTTCCTACAAACATTGTAAAAGAAAACAATTTAAAATTATCTTTTAATAATCTTATATTCAATAAATTTTGTTGTCGTTTAAATACATATATTAATAGCAGTATGTACATACCAAGAGCTTGAATCAAACCATGTATATTAAAACTTGCATATTTAAAACATAATTTGTCAAAAATAGGAGTAACGCTCCAAATTAGTGAGACAAAAAGCATATATCTCGCACCCTTTTCACTGAAAATTAAGTTGAGACTAAAAAAAAAATCCGTTAGCTTAAATGATTTTGTATAAAGAGTCATAGTACCAAAAATAATTAAAAAAACTCCTAAATATTGATATGAAGTTATTTTTTCTGAAAGGAGATAAAAAGAAAAAAAAGCACTAAATAAAGGTGAGAAAGAGAGTAAAGGTAAAGTCATACTAATTTCTGAAAGATCTAAGGATTTGAGAAAAACTACTGCAGAAATTACATTTATAAGTAGGAGAAAACTGCCAAACCATATGTAGTCATTAATCAAAAGAGTAGGGAATTGAAAGAGGCACCAAACACCAAATATGATTATTTGACAGAAACTAAAGATTAACAACAAAAATTCTGAAGAAATTTTTTTGAGACAAAGTTTTCTAGTTAAATCAAAAAAAGACCAAAAAAGCCCGGATATTAAACATATAAATAAACTCATGAAATTACTTATACATTATCTATAAGAATATATATATACAGAAAGACTTTATGAATTTATAGGTTAAAAATTAGGTAAACGCATTAAACTTGAACCAGCTTGGTCCATCTCATCTGCAAGCTGTATCATTTTAATATGAATTTCAAATTTTCTTTGATAATCTAAAGAGTTTACCATTTCCTCAATGGCATTAACATTACTCTTTTCTAAAAATCCTTGTATTATTTTTGCTTGCTGATTAGGAACAATTTCACCCTCTACTATATTACCGTCGCCGTCAATTTCTTGAATTCTTATTTTTCCATCCAAAGATTTTTTTAAATTTATTGGCCCTTCTGGTTTGAAGGTTGCAATTAAACCTATGTTCTGGGGTAAAGCGTCTGGAGCGTCCCCAAGTCCTTTAACTCTAATCTGTCCCTCTTTTGAAAATTCAATACTGGTGTATGCAGGAATTATTATAGGTTGTAAACCATTATCAAGTATTTTATTCCCAGCTCCATCTGTAAGTTCACCCAAATCATTAATTTGTAAATCACCTCTCCTGGATAATGCTATATTACCATTTTGCGGTTGTACAATAAAATACCCTGCTTCTGAAATTGCAATGTCTAACGGATTATTTGTGTTTTCCATTTGCCCTTGCTCTACTGAAAACCCGCCTGTTTCTCTTGAGGAGAGAATTCTTGGTTCAATTCCTTCCTTACGATCAAGAAAAACACTGCTAAATTCAGCAGTAACATCTTGACGGTAGCCTGGGGTGTTTAAATTTGCTAAGTTATGAGCAGTAGTACTTTGATTCTCCATTAGCATTTTTAAACTATTAAGTGCAGTATGAGCTAATCTGTCCATAGTTTTTTACATTCTAATATTTACAATTGCTTGTGTAGTAGCAGTTGTTGTTTCAATTGATTTGGCATTTGCCTGGAAATTACGTTGAGCTGTGATAAGGTTTACAAGTTCTTCAGTAATGTCAACGTTTGATCTTTCGAGAGAACCAGATAATACTGTACCAAAACCCTCTGAACCAGCCTCACCAACTGTTGCAGTTCCGGACACAGCAGTTTCTACATATGTAGCATTACCGATTTGTTTTAATCCATTTTGGTTATTAAAGTTCGCTAGAACAATTTTTCCAAGGGGATTATTCTGTCCGTTAGTATAGTTGGCTCTCACTGTTCCTGATGCGTCAATTTCTAGTCCATCAAGTCTTCCAGATGTAAAACCATCTTGCGTAACATTGGTGACAGAGAAAGGTTGAGCTAACTGAGTAGACTTTGTGAAGTCAATATCTAGGTCAATACTAAAACCAGCTTCTTGTTTTTCGTAATGTACACCTTGCTTTGGACTTACGATGTTACCAGATTTATCAAAGGTCAATTCACCTTCGTCAATAAATAGCGGGAAATATCCAGTTACCAAATTTGCAGGTGGTGATTCAACCTTATTTCCATCAGCGTCTACAAACAAAGCAACTCCTGCATCGTTAGTAGCTTGTACAAGATTAAATATTCTAGGAACAGATCCAACTCCTAAATCAACATTATCAAGACCAAGTTTTGATGCACCTTTTACCTTTATTGTAGAATCGGAGCCTGTTGTACCATTGGTAAAAGTAAAATTATTAGTTGAAGAATTATATGCAACTGTTATACCTCCGCCAACAATTCCGGCTTCACTTTCAACCTGATTAATCCTAGTTTGAAGTGCTTCTGCTAGTGTTGTGCCAACATAGAATCCAGTTGGCACTTCAATAACGCCATTGACACCGTTTATAGAAACATTAAAAATATTTTCATTACCAGCAGTAGATAATCTAAAAACCTGTGACAGATCTTCTTTGGCCGTCCCGCCTACAGCAACAGCTGCTTGTGATGCTAGTCCTCTAGCAGCGGTCTTTACTGCACTTGTTTTATTGATACCAATTCCGAGCAAATTATTGTCGCCTGAGAAAAAATCTGTTGCATCTATTATTGAACCGTCAGTTGTAGATAAAGAATACCTTCCTACGGCTATGTCAGAGGCTGTTTGTGCTGTTGTAACACCTATTGCACCATTTGCTGCAATAGCCTCACCAGTAGTTCCACTTTTAAAATCAAAAGCTTTCAACTCACTATTATATTCAACTTCAATACCAAAACGCTTGTCGTTCAATTGAATTTCAGCACCATCTGCAACAAACGTTTCTCCTGAAAACTTTTCACCACCTCTAATTAAGGTGGCAACAGTTTTATCAGATGTTGGAATACCTAGATTATTTGTCGAGGTAGCAGTTGTTGCCCCAAAAATCTTAAAGCTATTAAAATTACTGTTAGTACCTGTTCCAAGAATATTTCTATCAATTTCAAATGTTAGTTTTTGATTTAATACATCGTATCCAACTTCAATTGCAGGATCTTTCTCATCGACCCAGTGTGTTGACTGAGTCATATTTGTTGCTCCAACGAAACTATCAGCAGCATTACCATCCGTTGCAGTAAAGCTAATCGCCGTTCCAGCTACAGCATTTGCTCTAGTCGTAGCCAGTTGAAAATCATTAGTTCCACTAGCTATTACATAATATATCCTTCCATGATTTAGATCAGTGTGTTTGTCTATCTTACCAAATACATCACTTGCATTTCCAGCTCCTGCAGCTTGAGCGGGTATGTCTAAAACAATTGCTGATGAAGCGGTAGCGTTAGCATATGTTTCAGCAAGTTTGAAGGTGTTTGCATCAGATCTTACAGCATAGTAAGTTTTTCCGTGCTGAAGTCCAGTTACAACATCATAGGCTGTGAATGTGTCAGTTGTTGCACCACCAGTTCCCAGTGCCAGTGCAGTTTGAGCAGTTCCAAAGTCGCCAGTTGCATTTTCATAGGAGGATGCTAGTTTAAACTGATTTTCATCGACTTTTATAACATAGTATGTAGTGCTAGTTGTTAAACCCGTTAAAGAACCACTAGTGTATTGTAAAGCGTCTCCAGTAGAATATCCGTGACTAGTTTTTATAATTGTATCATTGGATATTGTTGATGTATCAATTGTTGTTGTAGAGCCAGCTAATTGTGCTGTGTAAACAATAGCATCTCCACTCACCAATCCATGACTTGTTTTTGTTATTGTATCATTGGATGCACTTATGTTTCCACCACTAGTATCTACAGCTACAGTTGTAGAAGGCGCTGTATCCCCAGATTTATACATTACAGTATCACCAGTAGTGTATCCATGCGCTGTTGATGTTACTTTATTTGTTGTTGTGTTAATTATCGAAGCACTTGACATATCAACTGTATTTGAGGCCGGTTTGAAACCAGCAGTAGTCATTGAGTCAAGATGAGAACCATCTGCATTAGTTAAATTAAACTCTGCACTATCAACACTTATTATTCCTTTCCCGGAGAATGCTAAAATATCGTCATTAGTATAAGAATGTTTATTAGCAGTTCCAATTTCTCTTAAAACTATTTTTTTGTTACTGAAATTAATTGGAGCACCCTTGTAAACGTTTTGGGCTCCTTCAAAGAAAGCCTCAACATCAGTAGATACATCACTGTAAACATTAATGTTTGTCTCAGTTAGATTGAAATCTGCATCCGGAAAAGTCATACCAGAAGTACTACATTCTATAAAATAATGTCCGTTAGCATCTGCCGCAGCTGTTACTATTGTGAATTCTCTTCCGCTCAGAAAAGCTCCACTAGTTGTCTCCGCTGCAGAAACATCAAATAATCCCATTACTCTTACTTTTTCATTAGCTGTAAAACCAGGATCACTAGTTCCAAAATATATCTTTACAGTATTTTCTGATTGATCGTATTCAACTGTATTTGAACTTGCATTTGCTGTTACAGTATTCTTAGAATCATAAACGTGTAAAGCTGGACTATTTCCATAATAAGAATAGGTCATATAACGGTCTGCACTTGTTACAGCCGTTACTGATCCATTAGCTGCTGAACCGCCGTCTCTATATGTCAAATTGAAAACCTGATTTTGATTAAGGACAGTACTCATCGATGAACCATTATTTCTGGCAAAAAGAGAGCCTGAAACACCTAAAGATGAGGCATTAACTACGGTATCAGCGGTATTCACCGCATATTCATTAAGAGTTGAGTTTAATCTTGCCTGAACATGACCAAGAAACTGCTCTCTTGTAAAGTCAGGCGAAGCACCTGTCAAAGTTAAATTTTCAACATCTGACACATAGGAACTAGAGAGTAAATCCACAGAAATTGGAGTTGTTAAACCAGTAGAAGTACCGTCAGCATTTAACTTTAATAGATCAATCGTAATTGTGTCATCAACATTTTGTACTACTTGAATTTTTTTATCATCACCATAAGCTGCATTAATAGCTCTCTCAATTTCAGTTGCTAATTGTGCTGCATTATATGATCCAGGTCTTATGTCAATATTCACTGGTTGATCTCCATTATCAACATTTACTGTCATAAAGTTTGTTCCCCAGTAAATTCTTGAGGTAGTATCTCCACTCTCTCTTGTCGAATTAAATTGAACCGGATCAGTAACAATTGTAACTGTTTTGTCTCCTTCCTCACCAAAATCAAACTCGCTTTGCTCTCCAGTAATTTTGGCGGGAGTAGAATCAACCTGAGTTTTCAAATCATCCAATTTGAACAAGGAAGAACCTTTCCCCTCTAGAAAGTAGTTATCATCTGGTACATTTGTTGTCTGATTGCCAAATCTGTCTATAAAAATTCTACTTCCTAAATTATCAGTTGCAGTTACAAGATCAGGCTCAATAACCGTGTCATTAATAACCAATCTAGTCTCAAACTTATTAGTTGGATCTGCAGCAGAAGCTGCCTGTGTTCTAATAAAATAAATTGTAGCGATAGTTGGGTTTCCTAGGTCATCAAAGATAGTAATTGATGTTGAATTGTTGTAGGTTGAATCATCATCAGGATTAAATGTAAATCCATTAGCGAATTGTGGTTGCTCAGTAATAACAGTTGCTGTTGCAGGAACATTAACACCTAAATCAATATTTGAGGTAGCTTTTGGCGTACCGGATGTTATAGGAAGTTGTAGAGGACTAGCGCTCACTAAGTCTTTAGCAGTAACAGATCCGTCTTCGTTAACTGGATAAGCTAAAACAAACTGTCCAGAAGAATCTACAACATATCTGTCATTATTAACGTTAAAAGATCCATTTCTTGTATAAACTGTTTGAGTAGATGTTAGCGAAGGTTGCAGTGCAAAAAATCCTTGTCCAGAAATGGCTAAATCTAATGCGTTTAATGAAGATGTAATATTTCCTTGAGTAAATTGTTGTTTTACACCTTTTAGGATTGTACCGGAACCAATTGAAGATGAAGCATTCTGAAGAGGAGAAGTTGCAAAAATATCACCAAATTCAGCTCGCGATCTCTTAAAACCCGTTGTATTAACGTTTGCTATGTTATTTGAGGTTGCAGATATATCTGATTGCGAACCGTTTAAACCTGTTAATGCTGTGTAAAATGACATTTTTGTTTACTCCTCTTAAATTAATCTTTTGATTTTAACTTGATAGCTTTTGATGCAGATACTTCACCGTAATCTTTTAACTCAAGTAATACATCATCACTGTTCTTAGGAGTGGATGCTGCAATAACTTTGTTATAAACTGCCGTGGAAACACCATCTGATGCATTTTTATTACCTGCAAAAGCTTGAATTGATAATTGTTCGCTATTTTTTTTAATTGAATCTGGAATATCAGTCCAACTAAATCCAACTAATCCTTTATCTTGTGATCCAAGACTTATAGTTTTGACTACTTCTCCTCTTTTATTGGTAAAGGTCAAACCTACATCAGTGGAACCAGCTGGTAAATCAATAACACCATGAATTTCACCATTCTCATCTGGACTGACAATTTTGCCAGGAACTAATACTGAGTGCCCTAAAAATTGTGCAGCAGTTGCAATTCTATTTGGTTCGAGTTTAGACCCAATATTAGTAAGATTATTATTGATTTCTGTAATACCAGTAACTGTTGAGAATTGCGCCATCTGAGCAATAAAATCACCATTATCCATAGGTGCAAAAGGATCCTGATTCTGAAGCTGGGTTGTCATCAGCTTTAAGAAATCAGCTTGACCAAGACTGTCCTTTTTTGTTCTAGTTGCTTCTTCATTGGAATTAATTCCCAATTTATTTAGAATAGAATTAAGTGACTGTTCTGATGATTTTGTTATGTCTGCCATTTTTTCTCCAATTTATCTACTTACCTAAGTTAGCTGTTTTTAACATTAAGTTTTTAATTGTTGTTATAACTTCTACGTTGTTTTGATATTGCCTAGAAGCTTCAAGCATATCAATGTATTCCTCTTCAGTATCTACTGGTGCTTTGTAAATAAAACCATCATCATCTGCCATTGGATGACCTGGCCTGAATTCTTTTATTGGTTGTTTTTTAAGTTGTTCTACTGTTACTGCATCAACTGTTGAAATTCCTTTTTTTTTGATAACATCAAAGTATTTAGTTTCAAATACTGGTTTAATTGGTTTATAAGCATTTTCTGCACTACTGGCGATGTTACCTGCATTTGCGATATTACTTGCAATTGCATTCATTCTAACTAGTTGTGCTCCCATAGCTCTTTTTGCTATTTGATAAATATTTTTAATTTCCATTATTATTCACCCCTAATTGCACTCATTAGTCCTCTAAGTTTTCCGTTTATAAAATTTAGTGTAGTTTGATATCTCACTGCATTTTCAGCAAATTCCATTTGTTCCATTGCTAGTTCCACTGTGTTACCATCCATAGAAGGTTGTAAAGGCTTCCTATATTGAACCTTTCCTGGTAGATTTTTAGATGGAAAGGCTATATGATTACTATCACTAGTTTTTATTGGTCCCACGCTTAATGATCTTCTTAATTCAACTTCAAAATCAACATCCCTTGCTTTATAATTGGGAGTTGAGGCATTTGCTATATTAGATGCCAATATTTCATTTCGTCTATTTCTTATATCGATTGCTTTACTAAAAACTTCTAATTGTTGTTTAAATGTATTAATCATAATATAACCTAGTTTTGGTTTGGAAATTGCAAATTGAATGCCAATCGGAAAGGTATAATAAAATGGGCACTAAAAATAATTTTTCTCAAGA
>CESW01149677.1_pt1 | contig 22955 bp, 19 predicted proteins | sample 531171 | NCBI WGS metagenome assembly CESW01 (sample SAMEA2621859, study PRJEB7988) | marine metagenome | biome: marine biome (ENVO:00000447); feature: surface water layer (ENVO:00002042); material: "saline water (ENVO:00002010), including plankton (ENVO:xxxxxxxx)" | depth 5 m
AGATTATAGTAACTAATCAAGATCATGAAGCAAATATTAGCCCATGGAGAAAATTAGAACAACTAGGTGCAAAAATAGTGGAATGGAAATTTAATTTAGAAACCCATGAGTTGGAAATTGATAAATTAAAAAAACTTTTGAATAAAAAAACTAAAATTCTAGCTGTAACTCATTGTTCTAACATAGTGGGATCCGTAAATAATTTAAAAAATATATCTGATATAGCCCATAAATATGGAGCAATTGTAATTGGAGATGGAGTTTCCTATGCACCACATGGCCTTCCCGACGTGAAGGAGCTTGGTGTTGATTTTTATACTTTTAGTCTTTACAAAACATACGGACCTCATTTAGCCTTACTTTATGGAAAGGAAGAAATTTTAAAAGATTTACCTAATCAGAATCATGAGTTTTTAGATGGAAATTATCCATATACAATTAATCCAGGGGGGCCAAATCATGAAGAGTTAGTCTCTTTAATAGGAGTATATGAATATTTTGAAAATTTATATAATAAACATTTCGATAACAAAAAATTAAATATTAGGGAAAGAATTAGAAAAATTAATCAAATAATTTCTGAACATGAAGAAAAAATAGCTAATCCATTTTTAGAATTTATATCAAATTGTAAAAATTTTAAATTAATTGGAAAAAGAGAAATCAAAAATAAGAATAGAGCTCCAACAATATCATTCATATCTAATAATATGAGCTCTAAAAACCTATCTAAAATATTAGTAAAAAATAATATAGCAACTAGAAATGATAATTTTTATGCCTGGAGATGCTTAAAAGCTTTAGGAATAGATACTCAAGATGGAGTTGTCAGAATTAGTTTAGTTCACTATAACACAATTAACGAAATAAATTATTTAATTAAGATTTTAAAACAAATTAATTAGAGTTTACCATTCTAGAGAGGTTAATCATAAAAATAACATATAAAACTAATAATAATACAAAAGAAATTAAAGTAGGAAAAGGTCCAGATAAATAAAATATTAATAATCCAAAACAATTTAAAACAATTGATAAGATTAAAATTAAAATTGTAGTCATAATATTACTAAAACCCAATTCAATTAAAATATGGTGTATATGCCTTCTATCAGGTTTAAATGGATTTATTTTTCTAAGTAATCTTCTTAAAATTACTGAAATAATGTCAAATACTGGAAGTGCCACACACCAAATAGTCAAAACTGGATGTATAATCTGATTTTCATCTTGAGAAGTCATTATAAGTATCCATGATATAAAAAATCCTAGAAAAATGCTGCCTGAGTCACCTAAAAATATTTTTAAAATATTTGTAGTATTAAAAAAAATAAATAATATAAGAGTAAGTGAAAATAAAATTAAAAATTCAAAATCAATTAAATATACTATTGTATTATTTAAGAAAGCAATAAAAAATATTGTTATTATAGAAATTAGAGCTAGTCCAGACGATAAGCCATCAACTCCATCAATAAAATTAAATGAATTTGTTAATCCAATTACGCAAAATACAGTAAAAATTATAGACAATATTCCTAATTGAATATTTGAGAGAAACATGTAATCTCCAACATTACTAATGATTAAACCTGAGCCAGCTACTATTAAACAACAAACCAACTGTGCTATAAGTCTAAAAACTATACCTAGTTCAACAGAGTCGTCCAAGGCACCAAGAAGTATCAAAATTATAGAAGTTAAAAGTATATTAGTCATATAATCGCTGGTCTGGATAAAAAAACTAAATACTAAAATATTAAAATATATAACTAATCCACCTATCAATGGTATATTACCAAAATGTTTTTTTCTATAGTTTGGTTTATCAATCAAGTTTAATTTTAAAGATAATGACTTAAGAAAGAGTAATATAATTACAAATGATAAAATTGAATACAAATATATCATTTTTATAAATAAATATTATTTTTATGTTTTGGCAAAATATTTTTAACATCAAAAATAAAACCATTATTTAAAAGATAATTTTCTATTTTTCTTTGGCCTAATTTTTTAAAATATTTATGAGCTACAGAAATGATACAACAATGATAATAATTTTTTTTAATTAGTTTATTTATTTTTAATTTATTATTTTTATTAAAATCATCAATATTTATTAAAGGATCAAAACAATGAGTTGTTATATTTTTTTCTTTAAGTTTTTTAACTAATCTTATTGATTGAGAGTTTCTATAATCAACACAATTCTCTTTAAAAGTTAAGCCAAGGACTAAAAACTTTAAATTTTTAGAGCTAAATTTTTTTCTAGAATATTTAATTGATTTTTTTAAGATAAAGTTAATAAATTCATCATTTATTTTTCTTCCAGAGGTAATTATTTTTGGATTATATCCCATTTTTTTTGATTTATGAGTAAGATAATAAGGATCAACTCCAATACAATGACCTCCAACGATACCTGGCTTAAAGTTTACAAAATTCCATTTTGTTGAAGCAGCTTTCAAAACTTCATCGGTATTTATGCCAAGTTTGTCAAATATTAGACATAATTCATTCATGAATGCTATATTTATATCTCTTTGAGAATTTTCAATAACCTTTGCAGCTTCTGCAACTTTTATACTTTCCGCTCTATATGTACCAGCTTTGATAATTTTTTTATAAAGGTTATCTACAAATAAAGAAGTTTTTTTATTAGAGCCTGAAGTTATTTTAATAATATTTTCAATTGTATACTTTTTATCATTAGGATTCACTCTTTCTGGAGAATATCCTAAATAAAAATCCCTGTTGAATTTTAATTTAGATATTTTCTCTAATACTGGCAAACAAATTTCTTCTGTTAATCCTGGATAGACTGTTGATTCTATAATAACCGTATCTTTTTTTTTTAATAATTTACCAATTGATTTACTTGCATTAATTATAAATTTTAGATCAGGTTTTTTAGAACTTGTAATAGGTGTAGGTACAGTAATTATATATGTATTACAATTTTCTAGACTTTTTATATTTGAAGTAAATTTTAATTTTCTAGCTTGTAAAAATTTATATATGGGTATGTCTTTATTGTAATCGATATTTTTTTTTAAACTATTTATTCTATTATAATCAATATCATAACCGACAACATCATAAATTTTTCCAAACTCAATAGCTAAAGGTAATCCAACATAACCTAAGCCAAAAACACCTATTTTAATTTTCATTATTTAATTTAAATCTAATAAACTAATTATTTTGTTATTGATAACTTCATTATCAAAACTATTTTCAATAATTTCTCTCCCTTTAATTGACATTCTATCTCTAGTTATGAAATCTGTATTTATCATTTTTTTTATTTTTTTATATAAACTTATAGAGTCTTTAGGCTTGCAGAGGTATCCATTTACATTATCTATTACAACATTATTGCAACCAGGTACATTAGTGGTAATTATTGGTCTACCTACAGAAGCAGCTTCTAGTAAAGATTTTGATGTTCCTTCTCTGTATGATGGAAGAATAAAGCAATCACAATTTTTTAAAAATTCATAAATATTTTCTGAAAATTCAACAAAATCAACAATTGACTGAAAATTATTTAAATCTTTAGGATTAAATTTAGTTGGATATTGATTATCTATTGATCCAATAAGTGTAAAACTTATTTTTGGAAATTCTTTTTTAATCAACTTAGCAGCATTCAAGTATTCTATAATACCTTTATGCTCAATTATTCTGGAAACACAAAGAAATTTTAATTCTTCAGAATTAGTTTTCTGTAATTTACAAAATTTAAAAAATTTTGAATCTATTCCAGATCCAGAAATTAAAACACATTTTTTTTTGCTTACAATTTTTTTGTTTACAAAATAATTTAGATCATCAGAATTTTGGAATATTACTTTCTTAGATTTTAAAAAAGATAATTTATATAAAAATAAAATAAAATTTTTTTTTATTTTTTTAGAAAAGTATAGATTGCCAATTCCTGTAATAAAATTATATTGATCAATATTTTTTAAAGTAAGAAGAGATGATATAGAAATAAAAATATTAGGTTTAATTGTATATAGAAGAACGATATCTGGTTTTTTTTTTAAAAAAATAATATAATATTTAATTATAATAATAAAGTTTGTTAAAAAATTAAATGACTTTCTCGAATAATTTATGGGTATATATTCAATAGATAAATCTTTAAACTTTTCTGAAAACTTATCATTAGGACTAGAAATGTAAATTTTACACTTATCTAATAATTTGATAATAAGATTAAGTCTGAAATTATATATATTCCATGACGAGTTTGATATTATAAATAATTTTTTCATAAATATTAAAATAATATATTTTTATATGGCATCCAAGCGTATGAATGAATTGAATATTCAAACCATATAAAATATATAAGGGAATATAATAAAATAATTGCAATGTTAAATAGAACCTTAAAATCAGGGTAAATTAAATAAAGCCTTGAAAAGACAATCAATTGTATAAAAGCAAAATAAATTATAAATCTATCAACTAAAACTGAGTAGTCATTTATAAAATAAAGAAGTATAATATTAAATACAAATGTTAAAATAATAAGCTTATCAATATTCTTTTGTATTTTAATTTTTTTGTAAAAAATAATAAATAAAATTCCAGCAAGTATGTTTAAAGCGATTCTAAAATAAACACCTTTTGAAATATATATTGTATCTTTGTTAATATATCCAGCGTATACTCTATTGATCTCAGGAAAAATTATTAAAAGTGAAGAAGACAATAATAACAAAAAAATAAAAATAAAACTAAAACTAAAGCGAAAATAAGATAAAAAAACGAGTGGTATCAAAATGGCAGATGATTTATGAAATATTAATGCAAGACAAGAGTAAATAAAATATATTAAAAACTTTTCATTTTTTAAAGCACAAATAGAAAATAAGAAAAATGCTAATGCACTAGCTTGTCTAGTAAATCCCATTGCCACTACGGTAATAAGATAAGGAAAAGCAATTATATAAACTAACATATAATTATTATTAAAAGTCATAGATAACTTATGTAATGATAAGACAAAGAAAAATGCTAAAATGAAATTCAAACTATATATGCCTGATTGTAAAAAATTTGTTAAATATGATAATAATTCATAACCAAAATCCCTTACATATTCTAAGGGGTAAAAATTAAAATAAAGTAAATTATTATAATAATCATAATTATAAATATCCCAATCGCCACCAACTTCATGTCGTAATCCAATAAATACTGATAGAGATAATATAAATAGTAGTTTAAAAATATTGTTTAAGTTTTTCTCAATATAAATAATATTTATTGAAAGAAACGAAATAAATAAATAGAATGCCCAATAAACAAACACTATTGTTTTCTTAATATATCTTTCAAATAATCATAATAGAGATTTTTTGGTTCCTTTTTTATATGAATTTTCATAACTTCTTTTTTAATATATCTTTTTGTTAAGGCTATTTCTTCAGGACTAGATACTAATATATTATTTCTTTCTTGCAGTGCTTGAATATATTGTGAAGCTAATAGTAGTGAAGTTGGTGTTCCGGCATCAAACCATACAGAAGACTCTTTAAGAGTTACATAGTTTAATTTATTTTTTTTTATGTACATATTATTCAAATCAGTAATTTCTAATTCTTTTCTTTTAGATGGTTTCAAATCTTTTACATATTTTACAACATTATTATCGTATATATATAAACCAGTCACAGCTAAATTAGACTTTGTTTTTTTTGGTTTTTCTGTAATTTTAATTAACTTACTATTAACAATATTTGCAACACCATATTGCGATGGATTTTTTACTTTATAAAGGAAAACTATAGCTCCATTTTTAAATTGAATAGAATCAAGATTTTTTTTTACATCTTGACCATAGAAAATGTTATCTCCTAAAATTAATGCAACACTATCTTTATTAATGAATTTATTTCCAATAATTAATGCTTCTGCAATTCCATTGGGTTTATCTTGAGTGGAGTATGATATTTTAATACCAAACTTTTTGCCATCCCCTAGTAAATTGACAAAATTTGATTTTTGATGAGATTTTACAATAATTAAAATTTCTCTAATATTCATTTTCATTAGAGTGCTTAAGGGATAATATATTAGAGGTTTGTCAAAAACGGGCAGTAGTTGTTTAGAATATGATGTAGTAATTGGACTTAATCTAGTACCATCACCTCCTGCTAAAATTATACCTTTCACGCTACCTTAAAATCCTTTTAATAGTTTCATTAAGTGTATTTTTCCAATTTGCAATTTTTAATTTATAAGTTTTAGATATTTTTCTATTATCTAGTACAGAATATGATGGTCTGATATTATTTTTAAAAAATTCATTAGAAGTAATAGGGATAATCTTAGATTTTGATTTATCATAATTAGAATATATCTTATAAATTTCTCTTGAAAAATTAAACCACGATACTTCTTCTCCATTATTTACAAAATGAAATGTATTACTATTTTTAAATTTTTTTTGATCTTGAAAAAAAGATACTAGAAAATATGACAAATCTTCAGAACTTGTTGGTATACTATACAAATCTTTAACTGCAAAAAAATCCTGATTTTTTTTTAAATTATTTATAACAAATGTAACAAAGTTTTCATTAAATTCTGAGAATAACCAAGAAACTCTTAGAATTAAATAATTATTACAATGTTTTCTAATTTTATTTTCACCCTCTAATTTTGATAAACCATAAACTGACTTTGGATCTGTATTGTCTTCTTCAATATATTTATTTTTTTTATTACCATTAAAGACATAATCAGTAGAAAAATGAATCATTTTTGTATTAAAATCATTACAAATTCTACTTAAAGATTCTAAAGAATAATTATTAATTAAATTTGCTTTATTTTTGTTTTTTTCTGCTTCATTAACATTTGTATATGCTGCACAATTAATCAATAAATCTGGAGTAAAAAAATTAAAAATTTTATTTATATTTTCTTTATTTGTAATATCTAATTTTTTTTTGTCACAAAATAATACTTTAAATTTATCTAAATTATTTAAATTATAAATTGACTTAGCTATCTGAGAATTGGATCCAGTTACTAATATTTTCATATTTTAATTTTAATTTTTTTTTCTAACCAATCAATATTATTTATATACCAAATTATTGTTTTGGATAAATTAATATCAAAATTGTTTTTTTTATACTTTTTAATGATTTTATTTAACTTCTGAGTATTTATTGAATATCTAAAATCATGAGCAGGCCTATCTTTAATATATTTAATTAATTTTTTATAAGATTGTTTTTTTGGAAAATTTTTGTCAAAAAAAGAACATATTTTTTTTATTAATGAAATATTGTCAATTTCATACCCTGATCCAATGTTATAAGTTTCTCCTATTTTACCTTTTAAAGCTATTTTAGTTAAAAGATTTGTATGATCTTCAACAAAAATCCACTCCCTAATATTTTTTCCATTACCATATACTGGAATAGATATATTTTTAAGACAAGAATAAATTACAACAGGAATAAGCTTTTCGGGGAATTGCCAAGTACCAAAATTATTTACACAATTTGTTGTTATTGCAGGAATATTATAAGTTTTATGCCAAGCCCTCACTAGCAAATCAGAAGAAGCTTTAGAGGCCGAATACGGAGAGTTTGGATAAAATTTAGATTCTTCACTAAAAGATTCCATTTTTTTATTTTGTAAGGAGCCATACACTTCATCCGTAGAGATATGAATAAGTTTAAAGTTCTTGAGATAATTTTTATTAATTAATATGCTACTTAATAAATTATAAGTTCCTATAATATTAGATTTTATAAAATTATCAGGAGTTAATATAGAATTATCAACATGACTTTCAGCTGCCAAATGATATATTGTATTAGGTTTAAAATTTTTAATGATCTCGCTAAGCTTTACTATATTTGATAAATTATTTTTCTTAAAAATATATTTATTACTTACATTTATACCAGATAGAGCTTCAGGCATTGAACAATAGGAAACAGCATCCAAGTTAAGCACAGTATGATTATCATTAATTAATCTTTTAATTAAGTGACTCCCTATAAAACCCAGTCCTCCAGTTACAATGATCTTCATTTTATTTTCTTTTATTAAATTCTTTTATAGTTATACCTAATTTATCATTCTTTGATAAAATAAATTTATTTCTGTTGAAATTTTTAAAGTCTAAATTTAATGCTTTATCTCTGTAGTTTATTGTAATTGAATGTTTAGGTGAATATTTATTAGAAACTTTATATGTTACTATAGTATTATTTTTTAATGTTAAAAATGCATGACCAAAACCTTCGGATATATAAATAAGTTCATTGACGTTTTCTGATAAATAAATTTTAATATGATTACCATAAGTTTTGGAATTTTTTCTTAAATCAACAACATAATCAATTATTTTACCTTTATTAACTCTAATTAATTTTGCTTGACTAAAGGGTTTAGTTTGTATGTGCAGGCCTCTAAATGTATATTTATATTTAGAAAGTGAATAATTATCTTGGACAAATTTTTTCTTAATTCCAATTTTATTAAATTTATATTCGTTGTAAATTTCACTGAATTCTCCTCTATTATCATAATGAGTTTCAGGTTTAATTAATAAAACCTTTTTAGTAAAAAATGATTTAATTATTTTCATCTAAATAATTTATATAATCCTTATTTAGATATTCTACCAAACATTCTTTCCAATTTCTCATTTGATTAAGTGAAAGTTTATCTAATTTATTATTTAATAATCTTTCAGATTTAGGTCTTTTTGCAAAATATTTATCTTTAAAAAAAGATGAGTTAACTTTATTTATCTGTATATTTTTTTCTAAGTTAAAAAATTTAAGAATTTCGTAGGCAACTTCTAATCTGCTTGATAAACCTTTACAAACAACATTAAATTTACCCCTAATATTATTTTCTATTAATAATTTTATCTGATTGGCAAAATCATATGTATAAGTAGGAGTTCCATTTTTATCATCAACTATATTGAGTTCTTTAGCACCTTCTTTCAGTTGATTAATAATGTTGTTAACAAATTTTTTATCTTTTTTTTCTCCTCCACCCATCATCCATCCAGCTCTTGCGATGATAAAATTAGTAAGATTTTCTTCAATTAATTTTTCTGAGTCATACTTACTTTTTCCATACAAACTTATAGGATTTGGCATATCTTCATCATAATATAAATCTTTTTTTCCATCAAATATTCCTGCTGTGCTAATAAAAACCAGTGGAATTTGGATTTTTTTTGCAATATTAATTGCAAATTCTACAGATTTAGTATTGTTTAAAAATGTTTCTTTTGGATTATTTTCGCACTCTTCTAAATTTGTCATTGCGCCTAAATGTATTAACAAATCAGATTTACTACTTATGACATTTTTTTCATATTCTTCATAATTTGTAAAATCTAACTTATCTAACCATATATCTTTGGGTTCTTTATCTGAACAAATAATATTATAATCTTTTTTAAATACATTATAAAATGCCTCTCCAAGCATTCCACCACAACCTGATATGTAAATATTTTTAATCATATATATAATACTCTACTCAGCTAAAGTAGACGGGTACCTTTAAGGACGTCATAAAGTTTTTCTTTATAATTTTCTAAATTAAATTCTCTTTTTACCATTTTGTAACCATTGATTGAAATTTTCTTGGATAGATTTTTATCATCAATTAAATTAATAATTTTTTTATACCACTCATCTTCTGAATTTGCCAACATACCATTTTCTCTATCAACTATTATTTCTTTATTAACTCCAACAGGGGAAGCAATTACTGGTAATTTTAAAGCCATATATTGAAGTATTTTATATGCACATTTGCCTTTTTCCCATTTTGTATTAGTTAAAGGCATTATTCCTATATGACACCTAGATATTTCTTTAATTTCAGTATTTTCATTCCAGTCTATTTTTATATATTTCAAATTCTTTATTTTTTTTTCATCTGCTCCAATTAATTTGATATCAAGATTTCTTATTTTTTTTATATTGTTTATTACTGGTATTAGCTTCTGTAAATAATGAGTTGTAGAGGGAGTGCCAATCCATACAATTGTAAAATTTTTATGCTTATTATATTTTTCAAAATCATTGTATTTATTAAAATCAATTAAAGTTGGAAAATAAAATACATTTTTGTTAAAATTAGTAAAAAAATCATAATGAAAATAGTTTCCTGCTAATATCCCTGAAGCATTTTTAGCCATTAATTTGAATTTTAATAGATCAAGCATTAGTAAAATTTTATTTTTATTACTAAATCTATAATAAACTGCATCGTCAATATCAATAATGTAAGGTATTTTTCTTAACATTAAAATTAATTCAGCTAAAAAAGGAATGAAAGGAAGGGTTTCTATATGAATTATTGCTATATAAGGTTTTTTTCTAAATAGTAGATCTAGTATTCTTAAAATATAAAAGTAAAAAATTTTAAAATTATTAGTTTTTGTATGGAATATTCTTTCATTGTAAAATTGTTCATCAAATAATTCTTTAGTAATTACTTTAAAATTTTGTTTCTCAAGATATGATTTGTATGAGTATAATCTTATTCTATAACTTGGTGATTTTATTCCATATTTTGGATAGTAAACAATGTTTTGAATTTTTAATAATGTATTTTTTTTTAAAAAAAATTTTGGTATTAATGCTCCATAAATATATGCAGGGGTTTTAGTAATATCTAAAATCATTCCATAAAAACCAATATTTATCCAATTAAATGGAAAAATATAGTTTATATTTACTTTTCTTTTTATTGGATAATAAATACCTCTTATTAAAAAAGAGGAGATTAAAATTAGTAAAATAAATATCTTTGTAATATGTGGAAAGTATAAAGTTGATCTTTCAATTGAAGTTATAATAAAAAAATTCCAATTATAAACAACTAGAGTTGATAAAATTATAAAAAATATTTTAAAAAATGTTGATAATGTATTTTTTTTTGTAAATGATATGTTTTGAATTGAAACTAAAATGAAAATAAAAATTATAATACTTAAAATAATAAATTTTAATTGATTATGAATAAAAAGTGGGTGATTCGAATTCCAATTTGGAAAATATTGATTCCATCTAGGGATAAACAAAATGATAATAAGTGATAAAATCACAAAATATAATAATTTTAATTTACTATCAACATTTACCTTAGCTGTATGGAATGAATAAATAAAATATCTTTTTACTATCTCCATAATTGAATTAGGTAGAGAGTTATAAAAAAGGGTAACGTTTTTAGAGTAACCTATATTATATTTTTTCGAAATTAATCTTTGTCTCCACTCTAAATCATCAGCTGTTCTAACTTTTTCAATAAAATAATTATTATTTTTTAAAATTTCCTTTTTTACTATGGAACCAGGTGTTGTAATGTGACCAATATTGCCAAAAGTTGCTGCTCTAATTAATTGCTGAAACTTGTTTTTATATAAATATTTAGTTAAACCAAATACAACATCAAATTGATTTTTTTTTAATCTATTAAATTGTATTTCTAGCCAGTTTTTATCAGGTATAGTTTTTGAGTCTAAAAAAGCAATTAAATCATAATTAGACTTTGAAATACCAATATTTCTTGCTTCTCCAGGGTATTTATTATTTACCTTAAAATATTTTATATTATTATTTTTTATCTTTGTATAAATATATTTATAGGATTTATCAGTTTTGCTTGAATCTATAATTATAATTTCATTTGGTAATAAAGTTTGTTTAAGAGAAGCGTTTAATACTTCTTTAAAAGACTCATAATCATCTTTAAGTGGTATTATTAGTGATATTTTCATATAAAACAATCATCGTATACTTTTTTATAAATATTTACTGCCTTATCTAAATCAAAATATTTTTTAGCTACATTAGTACACCTATAATTCAAATTCTTATCTTTAAGCATATTTATAAGATCTTTATTTAGTTTATCATAATTAATATTATTTATATCATCAATTATGATACCAACGTTGTTATCATGAATGATACTATCAACGTCATCATTAATTTTATTAGTTATAACAGGAATGCCGGAGGATAAAAATTCACCTAATTTTGTTGGAAAATATGCTTTTAAATATTTGCCTTCTACTGGAAAAAAAACACCAAAATCAACATTGAGCAATGATTTTTTTACTTCATATGGTTTAATGTATTTAATTGTATAGTTTTTTTCCCCTATGTTATATTTGTTTAAAAAATAAGTAATTTTATTATGTTCGTTTTTATTAATAATTGATAAAAAATAATTTTCATTTTTGCTTAAACTTTTGTAAATCTTTAGGTAAGTTTCAAAGTTATATCTCGTACCTATTGCTCCTAGATGAGAAAGAATAATATTTTTATTCTTATTTTTTTTAATATTTTGTGTTGTTATATTTACTGAAGTTGGAATAACATAAGTTTTAATATTTGAATTAGAATTTAAATATTTTAATTTTAATTCAATTACAGCATGATTAGTCAATGAAACTATACTTAAACTTTTATTAATTATTTTTTTTTCAAAATATTTAAAAAAGATATATTTTAATGATTTTTTGTTCCAAATTTTCCAATCTATTCTCTCGTCTATCCAAAATCCCCTCATATCAAAAATATATTCAATTTTAATAACCAATTTTATAAATAAAACAATTAAAGCAGGTATATAACTTCTAGTATGAACTATTTTTATATTATTTTTTAAAATTATAAATATTGTATAGAGTAATAATTTAATAAAATTTAAATATTTAAATATTCCATAATTATATTTTAAAAATTTCCATGATATATTATTTTCATCTAATTTTTTTTTTATATATTCATAATTTTCAAAATCATTTAGATCAATAACCTTTTCCAATGAAATTATTGTTATAGAATAGTTTTTAGATAGTTTAATTAAATATGAAATTATTTGTGAATATCCCAAAGGTTCAAGAATACCATCGTTAGTAAGAAAAAGAATTTTTTTCATTAATTTTTATAAAAATTTCTATACCACAAATTAAATTGTAATAATGACCATAACTTATATTGGTGATTTGCTTTATTATTCATATGCTCATCGACAAATTTTTTAACTGTACTTAAATTAAAAAAATTATGCAATTCTGAAGATTGATAAAGAAGATTGTCATAAACCCAGTTTTTCAATTCTTTTCTAAATAAACTTCCTAAAGGTATTCCAAATCCCATTTTTTTTTGATTTATCAACTCTTCAGGTAAATAATTTTTAAGAATATTTCTAAGCACTATTTTTGAATTTCCTTTATCTAATTTAGTTTTAAGAGGTAAATTCATTGCTAAATCAATTACGGATTTGTCTAAAAATGGTGCTCTGGACTCTAAGCTATAGTACATCGTACCTCTATCAACTTTACATAATATGTCATCTTGAAGATATGAATTAAAATCTGAGATCATCATCTTTTCTTCAATATTAAGATTTTCATTTTCAAATATTTGATTAAAATAGTTATTCTTAGAATCAAAATTTAATGATGAATTTAAGACCATATCATTCTTACTCCATTCTCTAATTAATGAAAGATAATAACTTTGCTCATTATTAATTGTTAATAATTTATGATTTATTTTTTTAATAGAATTTCTATTTAAATTTAATTTTAGTAAATTATTGATTAACTTATATGAAATGTTAGTATTAATGCTTAGAATACTAGATAATATTCTATTTCTAAAATTACTATTAAATAATTTAAAATATTTCCAATATTTATTAGCATAAATATATCTATTATAACCTCCAAAAAGTTCATCTCCACCATCTCCTGTTAAAACTACCTTTACTTTTTGTTTTGCAATATTTGAGACTAACAGAGTTGGTATTTGAGATGAGTCAGCAAAAGGTTCACTATATGCAGAAGGTATATTTTCAATGTATTTTATAACTTCACTATTAGAAAATTTATAATTTTCATGATCAGTAGATAAAGTGTTTGCTATTTTATTCGCATACAAAGATTCATCATAATCTTTGTCTTCAAAACCTATTGTAAATGTTTTTGTTTGACTTTGAATTTCTTGCATTAGACTGACAATTAGAGAGGAATCTATGCCACCTGAAAGAAAAGCTCCGAGAGGAGCATCAGAAATAAGTTGTTTTTTTACTGAATTTTTTAATTTTTCATGAACTAATAGATTTACATCTCTAATTGATAGTTTTCTATAAGAATTATTGTTAAGATTTAATTCCCACCAGTATTCAAAATTTATTGCATGATTATTAATTAGAGAATTGAAATCTTTAAATTTTTGAAATTTAAATTTATCTAAATCTATTGAAAGATAAGACGATGCAGGTAATTTATATGCATACATAAATATAGTGTTTGGATTTGGAACATAATTAAATTCTAAATATTGTTGTAATGAATGATTATTTATATTTCTATCAAAAAATGGTAAATCTTTAATTGCTTTTAAATCAGAACTAAACATTAATGATTTATCATCACAATAAATATAAAGTGGTTTTTCACCTGCTAAGTCTCTTGAAATATGTATTTTTTTTAATTTATTATCTATTAGAATAAATGCAAACATTCCCTCTAACATTTGCAGTACTTCTTTTATTTCAAAACACTCAAAGAGGTTTAACAATGTTTCTGTATCTGAATTGGAGTTCCATTTAACTCTAATTTTTTGATTTATTTTTTTTCTAAGATTAAAATGATTATAAATTTCTCCATTAAATGAGATTATAAATCTACCTGAGCTCGATATCATTGGTTGATTAGCAGTTGTAGATAAATCTTGTATAGAGAGTCTAGTATGACCTAGCATTACTTTATTGTGTAACACATCAAGAGATATGATATTTTGATTATCTGGCCCTCTATTGATATTTGTGGAATTTAATTTTGCAAAATTTTTATCTGATAAAATATCTCTTTGATTCTGAATTAATCCTAGGATTCCGCACATAATAATTTATTGTTTCTATATTATAGAGCAATGAGGGCAAAATTAGAATATTTTAAAAATAATTTATTAAAGCACGATAACAACTTATATATATTGAATAAAGAGGATGATTTTGTAAAAAATTTTGGAAAACAGTGGCGAGATTATAGGGACGTTCAAATCGATAGTTTAAATGATTTTTCAATTTCTAAAAACTTTTTAAAAGATATTTTTTTTAATAATTTAGAATTACTAAATAATAAAACAGTATTAGAAATAGGTGGGGGTGCAGGAAGATTTACAGAGCATATTATTAAAAAATCAAAATTATGTGTTTCTATAGACTTATCTGCTGCAGTATTTTTTAATGTTGCTAGAAATAATAATAATTTAATACTTCTAAAAGCAGATTTTAATAAATTAGAGGCAAATAAAAAATTTGATATTGTTTTTTGTAGAGGAGTTCTTCAACATACACCAGACCCATTAAAATCTTTATTGAAATTATATTCGTTTGTAAAAGAAGATGGTTTCGTGGTTTTTGATATATATAAAATGCCAAAAATTGGATATTTACATCCAAAATATTTTTTTTGGAGACCTTTTATAAAAAATTTAATTAAGTATGAGACATTTGAAAACTTTTTAAAAAAAAACATAACAAAATTATTAAGATTGAAAAGAAAAATAAAAAAAATTTTTTTTCAGTCAAATTTTATAGCTGACTCCTTAGTGCCTATTTGGGATTACAAAGATAAATTACAAATTTCAGATAAAAAACTTGAAGATTGGTCAATAATGGATACATTGGATGGAATTTATGCAAAATATGATTTTCCACAAAGCTATTCTAAAATCAGAAAAACTCTAAAAAAAAATAAAATAAATATTTTAAATTGTGATGTTAAAAAAAATTTTTTTATTACAAAAATTTTATGAATTTAAAAAAAATAGTAATAAAATCTATTGAAACAGTTTTTTATTTTTTTGATCTTGATGTTTCAATACACAAAATATCCTCAAATATATCTAAAACATATATTGATAAAAATATTTGGGAACCCTTTTTAAATAAAAAAAACAATAAATTTTTTAAAATATACAATGAGTCTTTATTTAAAAGTAATAGTGATAAATCTAATAATTTTTTTAAAAAACTAAGATTCTATTCACTTTTTAATATTGTTGATTCAATAGTAAAAAATAATGAATATCAAAATTTTCTAGAATGTGGTTGTTGGAAAGGTCATTCTACTTATGGAATAGCTGAAATATTACGTCAAAATTCTTTTAACAAGAAATTTTATGTTTTTGACTCCTTTGAAGGAGGATTGTCAAATAAAATATCAATAGATTCAAATTCAAAAAGATACACACAAAATAAAAAAGAGATAAATAACCAGAAAGACTATTTTAAATCTAATTTTGAAGAAGTTACAAAATTATTAAGTATTTTTGATTTTGTTGAAATTCATAAAGGATGGATACCAGGAGTATTTGAAAATATTAATAATGTAAAATTTAGTTTTATTCATATTGATCTAGATCTATATCAACCAACTTACGATACAATTAAATTTTTTTATGACTCACTTGAGAAAGATGGAGTTATTATATGCGATGATTATAATTGTTCAGATTTTCCCGGGGCTAAATTAGCTATTGATAATTTTTTAAAAGAAAAGAAATATAAATTTTTTTATGAAATTCCATTAGGTGGATGTATAATTATTAAGTAAATTTTAAAAAAATATTTCTTAGAATTGCATATGTTCGTTTTTCAATTATGCGTGTAGGTCTCAGATATAATGAATAAATTAGAAATAAAAAAGAAATAATTTTTTTTTTAATTATTTGTGAATAAATCATTGATTTAAATGAATAAATTTCCGATAAAACATTACTTAATTCCTGATCTAAGTTTATAATATTCTTATTTATTATTCTTTTATAAAGAGTATCAATTCTTGAAATCATTTTATCGGTTTTTTGTATTTTTGTACTCCTCAAATTATGATCTATTAAGACTGAAGAGATAATAGGATTTACTTTTATTTTTTTATCGCATGATATTCTTAACCATAAATCCCAATCTTCGCTACCAGAAAGTAACTTATCTTCTGAAAACTTGTATTTGTTAAAGAATTCTTTTTTTAAAAATACTGCATTACATGAAATAAGATTATGTTTAAAAATATTTTTATATAACTTTTTATTCACAACTATATTTTTATCATAATTATATCTAATATTTCTTACTTTATATGAATTAGTAAAAATATTTGGAAAATTATTTTTTTTTATATAACTTTCAAAAGAAGTTATATGGTTACTTAAAGCTATATCATCACTATCAAAAAAATTTACATACATACCAATTGCTTTTGAAGCTCCATAATTTCTTGCAAAACCCCTTTCTGAATTAATTATTTTATGATAATGAATATTTGTGTTTAGATATTTTTTCAATTCAGAATAAGGATCTATACTACTACCATCATCAATTAAAATAATTTCATGATTTGAATTTATATGTGGTTTAATAGAATTGATAGTTTTTATTAGTAAATCTGTTCTATTATGGAATGGAATAATTATTGAAAGTAATTTTTTTCTCTTTTCCCTATTATTTATTTTTTCCATAATCAAAGCCTGTGCTATAAATATTATCAAAATTAAGAATTTGAACTCCATCCTTTGAGATTTCAATAAGTTCTGATTTTAATGTTTCTTTCTTTATCATATTCAATTTGCTTATCAGATACTTATTTTCATCTAATTTGGGAACGTCATTTACAATTATGAATTCTAAACTTTCAAATTTAGTATTAAAATAACTATTTAAGCCCCAGGTTTCCCATACCTGTGCACCATAATATGTGTTTATCAAATTATAATCAGTTGAGAAGAAAGAATGATTGATATGTTGAGATAAACTAGATGGATCAAAAATTATAGTTCTTATATTTTTCTTCTGACTAGAATTATTTTCAATAGATAATAGAATAGTATTATGAATTCTTGAAGCAATTGCTTGAGAAATAGCATTACCTTGTGAAATTATTAACATAGTAATTATAAAGATAAAATAGGTAAATTTAAAATTTATTTTTTTTAAATTCATCAAAAGAAAAATAAATAAACTTATTGGAATTGTTGCTATAACATAATTTCTTCCTCCTGATTCTCCATTTATTAAAATAGGAAATATGCATAATAAAAATAAAATTACAAAAAAGATCAAATTGGTATTTTTAATTCTTTTATATTTAATTTTAGTTATTAAAAAGTAACTAAAGAAAAAGTTAAATAGTAAAAAAAATATTATATAGATAAGATGAAAGTTAAAAAATTGATAAAAACCATATAAAATATTCTTAATAGCGTATCTTCCAAACAAATGGTTAAATATATCGACAAACCCATCAGTTATTAAAAAGTTTACATTGTAAGAATTTTCAAAATTTGAAATACCAAACAAACCTGTTTGCCTAATTAAAATATAAAAAATCATTAATAATAGAAATGGAATTAAAATTATGATTTTTCTTTTTAATTGTATATTAAGTTCAGTTTTATTATAAAATATTATGGATAAAGATATAAAAAAACCAATTTCATACCAAAAAATACAAACTAAAAATAATAATAAAGATAAAAAATAATATATAATATTATTTACATTTAAGAATTTAATTAAGAAGTATAAAAATAGAATATATAAAGTTGATACTAAAGAAATATGTATCATAATAGAATTATGAAATATTTCTAGTTTTATATAAAAGATTAAATATATTAAAGTTACTAGAAATGAATTATTTGAGCTTAAAAATAATTTAAAAAAAATATATACAACTATTAAATTTATAAAATTAGAAAAAATTAGAAAGTAAAAATATAAATTAATATTATTTGAGAAATAGTAATGAATTATTTCAAGAAATATGTATAAAATTGGTCTGTCTGGATGTACTATAAAATTACTTAAACCATTTTTTAAATTCATTAAACTATAATCATCTGGGGCAAGAGAGTTTCTTTCAAATGGAATAAAATGCGCGATAATTAACAAGATTAGAATAATAAATACGTGATAACTAAATTTTTTATCAAACATTTATTTCTTTATTGCTACAATAAACATAATATCATGAAAATTTAAATATATATCAAGTTTTAATAGATTTAACTTAGATAATATTTTTAAAATAAAACCAAAATACTTTCTGAATAAATTAATTTTATTTAAAATAAAATTAAGATTTCTGTAATAACCACAATATTGAATTGAAACTAATTCAAATCCATTATTTTCTAATAAAAGCTTAATTGTTTTTTTACTAAAATAATGAATATGTGAAGGTGGATGAATAAGCCTCCAATTTTTTCCTTTAAATCTAGCATTTAAGCTAGAAATATCTCCTGTAGTTATAAATATATAGGAATTTTTTTCTGCATAGTCACCAATTTGATTTATAAATTTTTTTGGATTTACTAAATGTTCAATAACATCAAACATACAAAAAACATTAAATTTTTTAATAAAATCTTTTTTCAGATTTAAAAAATCAACACATTTTGTTTTTAATTTAAGATTAGTTTTTGCATATTCAATTCCTTGAGAATGAATATCAATTCCAAATACTTCATTAAATTTCTCTTTAACTGTATTCAAAAAAAAACCATAGGCACAACCAATCTCTAAAAGATTTAAATTACTAGTATCTAATAGAATTTTTTTCATTGAATTTAATCTAATTTTTGCATTTTTTTCAATTTGTCTACGATCTTCTATATAATCTATATATTCATCTCCAAAAAAATAATCTTTAGAATATATTTTTTTTAAATCATTATAGTTTAACTCTAGATCGGCAAATATATGATTGCAAATATTACACTGAGTTAGTATATCTAATTTTTTTTTGAAACTTTCTTTATTATTGCAAACTATACATTCAGGCATTTATATTTTTTTCATTAATTATATACAAAGGTCTTTGTTTAACTTGGTCAAAAATTTTAGATATGTATAGACCGATTAATCCCAAAAAAATTAATTGAATACCTCCAAGAAAGGTTATGAAAACTATAAGATCAGTATATCCAATAGGAGAACTGTATGGTGATAAAAATTTTTTAATTATTGCAAATAATCCGTATATAAATGAAATAAAAGACAGAGTTAATCCAAAATATAATGAAAGTTTTAATGGAATTGTTGAAAATGCAAATACTCCATTAGATGCAAGTTTTACAAGTTTAAAAAAATTATATTTTGACTTTCCAAATTTTCTTTCATTTGGAGAATATTCAATTTCTGTATAAGGAAAGCCTACCCATTGTATTAATCCTCTAAGGAATCTCTCTTTTTCTTTAATTTTGTTTAACTCTCTACAAACTTTTTGGTCAATTAATCTAAAATCTGAAACATTATTGGAAATATTTATATCAGAAAAGAATCTTAAGAAAGAATAAAAAATAAATGAAAAAAATTTTATAAACATATTTCTTTTTCCTTGTGATTTTTTAACCATTTGAACAATTTTAAAACCATCATTATATTTTTTAATCATATCTGGAATATTTTTAACCGGATGTTGTAAATCTGCATCCATCATAATTACAATATCTCCATTAGCATAATCTAATCCAGCTGATAGAGCAATTTGATGACCAAAATTTCTACTAAAAGAAATAAATTTTACTGATTTATTTTCTTTTGAAATATTTTTTATAATGTTTAAAGTATCATCAATACTTCCATCGTCAACAAAGATATATTCTAGAGCATATTTTAATTTTAATGACTGAATAGCATTATAAATTTCAATTATACTTTTTTCTTCATTATATACTGGAATTATTATATTAATTTTTTTCACTAGAATTTAGAATATATTCGTATGTTTTTTCTAAGCCCTCATCTAAATTTATCTGAGGTTTTTTACCAATCAAATTCATTAATTTTTGACTACTTCCAAATCTTTTTTCTACTTCATAATCCACTCTGAAAGATGGGTTTTCAACTAATTTAATTTTGCTATTTGATTTAGTGATTTTAATTATTTTTTCAGCTAAAGCTAGAATAGTGATATCCTCTCCTTTAGTAATATTAATTATCTCTGTTCCTTTGCATTTTTTAGCGATTTCAATAGTTGCATCTACCGTATCACTTATGTAAGTGAAGTCTCTAGTTTGTGAGCCATCACCATAGACGATAATATCATCACCTCTGATTGCTTGGTTAAAAAACCTAGGAATAACCATTCTAGTATCTTGCTTAGGTCCATAAATATTAAAATATCTTAATGAGAAGTTGTCGATTTTATGTTCTTTAAAAACTGATTTTAAATAAATTTCATTGTATCTCTTTGCTATAGCATAACTTGATGTCGGAGAAACCATAAAATCTTCTTTAACTGCTCTGTCAATATCGACCTTTCCATATATACCACTTGTAGAGGCATATATTATTTTTTTTACGTTATTAGCGATAGATGCTCTTATGACATTAAAGGTACCGATAGATTCTGTTTCCATTGTTTCTATTGGATTTTTTGCTACTTCATCGACTCCTAAAAAAGCAGCAAGATGGAATACCATATCACAATTTTGTATAGATTTTTCAACATCATTATAGTTTTTAATATCAAGTTGATAGAGTTGAATATTTTTATTTATATTCAATTTAGAACCTCTTAATAAATTATCTAAAACAATTACTTGATTATTTTTAGAAAGAGCCTCAACTAAATGGCTACCTATAAATCCCGCACCACCTGTAACTAAAATTTTCATTATAATAGAGTTTTAAACATGAAAAATAATATTTCAAGTTTAATAATCCTTATAAAAAATATGATAAAAATTGTTTTCTATATTATGATATTTTAAATCACGAAATAATACAAGATCATTATCTGAATAATTTCTTAATTTATTAATAATTATTATGTCAAAAAAACCTTCACTAATTATTTTATTTAAATTAAAGAAGTCATTTTTAACTCTTATATAAAATTTTGGATTATATTTTTCATAAAAGCTTATATTATAAATATTATTATAATCAGAATAATATTTAATTATATGAGAGCCATCTGCTAAAATTTTTGGATCATTAATATTTAAATTGTTAATATCCTTAATTAATGATTTTATTGGTGAGATTTGATAATTTTTATTTTTATAATTATCTAAATAGCTATAACCAGAAAATAAAAAAACAATAAATATTAAAATTAGATTAATTTTATTATTATAATTAATTTCAGATACTAAATTACATAAATAAAAAATTAATAAAACTAGAGAAGGAAATATATAAGTAATATTATGTGCAAAAGGAATAATTAATAAGAAGTAAATAGCAGAAAAAAATAAATAAATATTATAAGTATTATTTTTTAATATTTTTTTATAACAAAAAATTACAATTGGTAAAATTAAAATAAATAAATAAAGATTTGTAATTAAAAAATTATATAGAAATTGATATAAATTTAAATGTGAGTATTCATTTTCAAATGCAAAAAAAAATCTATAAAAATACATTAAATATGTTTTTATAAGAGTAAAATTATATAAATTTGCAGGCCAAATAATTATAAAAATGATTATAGTTAATATAAAATAATAAAAATATTCATAAAAATCATTTTTTTTCTTATAACTGTCATAAATCAAAATTATTAAGCTTGAACTTATAATAATTATGGATGTTTCCAAACTAATTAATAATAAAGAACTACATAATATAAATTTGTAGAAATTTACTTTTGTTCTATAATTATAATAATTTAAAAAATTAAACATATAAATAAGTAAAATAAATGAGAAGAAAACGTGAAAATTAATTCTACTTATACTAGATTGAAATAAGAGAGAATTTAAAAAAATATATAATATAAATAGTATACTTATTTTATTAAAGAAATTTAAATCTTTTTTATAAATTAAAAAATAAAAAATTATAAATAATATAGTATAGCCAATAATATTTTGTGCTAAGTTCAATTTTAGATC
>CESW01046331.1_pt1 | contig 22876 bp, 21 predicted proteins | sample 531171 | NCBI WGS metagenome assembly CESW01 (sample SAMEA2621859, study PRJEB7988) | marine metagenome | biome: marine biome (ENVO:00000447); feature: surface water layer (ENVO:00002042); material: "saline water (ENVO:00002010), including plankton (ENVO:xxxxxxxx)" | depth 5 m
CGATAGTAATATCGTGCCGGTTCAAGTCCGGCCCCGGGTACCAAGTTAAAGAAATAATGAAATACTGGATTGTTGCAACATACAAAATTAATGAGATCAAAAGAGCAGAAAGCAATCTCTCAAATCAAAACTTTAATTTTTATATACCAAAAATAAACGTTAAAAAGTTAAGCTCTAATTTTGGGGAGGAAGTACTTTTTCCTGGATATGTTTTCATAAATACAAAGCTTGAAGATTACTCGTTGATAAAATACACGAAAGGAATAAAAAAGGTCGTGAAATTTGGAAAGAGCATTCCTTGTTTGACTGATTATGAAATTAACAGCATTAAATCTATTGAAAAATTATCAAAAAGAAAGCCCATAATTCAAAAAATTAATATAGGCCAAGAAGTTGTTGTTGCAGGCGGTCCTTTTAAAGGAACTTTAGTAAAAATTTGCTCTCTTCCTTCAAAAGATAGAATAGAAGTCCTATTAACATTTCTTGGATATTTGAGAAGAATTAATATTTTAAAAGAAGACCTTATGATTTAGACATATTATTTATCTATAAGCCTCGAAATGATATAGTTCACACATTAAACGGTATCAATTTTTCTTTTTAAAAGTGTGTACCGTGCGGTAGCTATTCTAGCAAATTTTATTTTTCAATTTTTTCGTAAAGGTCTTCATCAAAAACAGAATTAAAACTAGCTCAGAAGAATTAATTATTAAAAAAATGCAAGAACACGATAAACTTTTGAAATATATTGGCAAATAATTTTTATGCAAGAAATTACTGAGAAAAAAATTACAAGTGATTTTGATGATGAAATAGATCTTAAAGAGCTCTTTTTTATTTTAGTTCAAGGTAAATGGATTATTGCCTGTGTGACAGCTTTTTTTTCGATTGCTGGGATTATTTATAGCCTTTACTTGCCAAACATTTACGAGTCTGAAGCAATGTTAGCCCCTGTTGATAAATCGTCGTCATTGATTAGTGGAGCTTTGAATCAGTATAGCGGACTTGCAGGACTTGCTGGGATTGAATTGCCATCAGGAGAAAGTGATAGTAATTCTGAAAAAGCAATTGAAGTTATGAAATCTTTGAGTTTTTTTGAAAAAAATATATTACCAAAGATCTTCCTTCCAGATTTAATGGCCGCAAAATCTTGGGATAAAAAAAATAATACAATAATTTACGATAATAGTATTTTTCAAAAGAATTCTAACACTTGGATTGGAGACTCTTCAGATCCAAAAAAATCGATACCAAGCGCTCAAAAAAGCTTCGAAGAGTTTAAGTCCTGCCATTTCAGTATGCAAAAAAATAATAAAACTGGATATGTTATTTTGTCTATCAAACATCTATCCCCAACAATTGCTAAACAGTGGGTAGAGATTTTTGTTGATGAGATTAACGCTTTTTATAGGCAAAAAGACAAAGCTCACTCAGAAAAAGCTGTTGTTTATCTAAACAAGCAAATGGTGGCTAATAGCTTTTCGGAAATCAGGCAAGCTACAGCATCACTTTTAGAAAAAGAAATTCAAAAGTTAACTTTAATTGAAGCAAATAAAGATTATGTTTTTGAATATATTTATCCCCCATCAATAATGGAAGATAAATCGGAGCCAATAAGGTCCCTAATAATCTTTTTGTCCTTCTTACTTGGCATGATGTTGGGAATTATTGTTGTTTTATTCAGGCATTATTTTCCAAAAGATAAAAGTGCATCCGAAAGAATAAGTAATTAAGATTTGATAGAGGTTCCTACTAGCGATTGGAATTGATCTAAAATTTAACAGAAGCTGTGCTTTGTAAGATTAATAATGAGGTTAACTTAATGAGGGAAAGATTTCTAGAGCTTGAAAAATCTAGGCTAAATCATTACGGCTTTAAACGGCTAGTGTGGCGTGTTTTTGCTCTAATCGGGAATGCTTTTTTTAGGCGTTTTCCTCCGAATATCCGAGTGGCAAAGGATGGCAAGAGGTTTCTTAACTTAGGTGCGGGTGAGGTAATTATAGATGGTTTTGTAAATGCCGATTTTTATAGGCTGCACCGCCTGTTTAAATCAAATTCTGCTAACTGGATGATCGATATTACCAAGCCCTTAAAATGCAAGGATAATTTTTGGGATGGAATAATAATTGAGCATACAAATGAGCACATTTTGTATAGTGAAAACTACGACTTGTTAACCGAGTTATATAGAACGATGAAGCCCGGTGGAGTATTGCGCATTGTAGTGCCGGATTTAGGCCGTTATCTGAGGTGGAATATTCTTAAGGTAGAAGAGAAAAAAATGAATCGTTATAGTTCTCTTCCTGAAGCTATCTCAAATTTGACGCAAAACCATCTCCATGTTTCAGTTTGGGATTATGATTTAATGGCAGAACTACTCGCGGAAATTGGATATTCTGAGATAGTTGAATCTAAATATGGATGTAGTAAGGTAAAAGAGTTCACAGATTCCCCTAACCATGAGTGGCAAAGTCTCTATATTGAAGCTATAAAACCCTTTTCATGATATTTTTGAAAGTAAAAAAATATGCGTAACCAACTTCTTACCAATAGTATTGAAAGAATAGTACGTAAAACAAAAAACCCTAATTTTCGCTTTGATCCGAACCTTACTTCGTCAATGCTGTTTTCACTTATAGCTAATCAATGTGTGTCTCGACTCCGCGCTTTTAAATTGATATTTAGAGGTCGTCTAGTCAAAGGTCTTCAGTTAGGGGCCCATGTCGAACTTAAAAATTTAAGTCGAATTGAATTGGGTTCTGGAATTAAGTTGGAAAATGGTGTTGTCTTGGACGGTCTGGGTTCTGGAAAACTCTCTTTAGATGACAATTGCTCAATTGGTGCATACTCAAGATTGGTAATTTCAACCTCGTATTCGGAATTAGGAAAGTTTATAAAATTCGGAAAAAATGTTGGACTTGGGGAGTTTAGCTACATTGGTGGCGCAGGTGGAGTGTCAATTGGAAGCGGATGTATAATTGGTCAATATCTAAGTATTCATCCAGAGAATCACAATTTTGACTCTCTAGATATCCCAATTCGACATCAGGGTGTTACCAGATTAGGTGTTAAAATTGGAGAAAATGTTTGGATTGGCTCTAAGGTAACCATTACTGATGGTGTTCGGATAGGAAAAGGTTCAATTGTGGCGGCGGGTGCTGTCATCTCTAAGGGTACTTTTCCTGAAAATAGCATCATAGGAGGAGTTCCAGCTAAAATTATCCGAAGCCGTAAGCCTACCCTGTAGAATTTAATTTAATTAACAATATTTTTCAGGAGAATGATTTTTTTGATATCTAGAGATTTCATGTTTTTCATAAGTAATATTGATGTTAAATAGAGGATGCTTACATTGAAATGTTTGGTTACTGGAGGTGCTGGTTACATTGGCACCCATACTTTGATTGCACTTATTGAGGCGGGCCTTCAGCCAGTTGTAGTAGATAATTTTTGTAACGGATCAATTGAAAATATAGTTCATGCTGAAAATATCACAGGGGTGAAAATAAAATATTACAACTGTAATATTTTGGATAGAGAGTTACATGATATTTTTAAAGAAGAAAAATTTGATATTGTATTGCATTTTGCAGCCCTTAAAAGTGTGGCTGATTCGATTGTTCATCCACTAGATTACTTTGAAAATAACATTTCTGGATTTATTAATGTTTTAAAAAATATGGAATCCGCAGGTGTCAAAAAATTAGTATTCTCATCATCAGCTGCAATTTATAGCGATAAAGCAATAGCGCCATTTTCTGAAAATGCCTCGGTTAAGCCAGTTACTCCATATGGTCAAACTAAGCAAATAGGAGAAAAGATTTGTGAAGACTTAGTCAAGTCCGGAGCAGGCTGGCAGATTGTATCTCTCCGTTATTTCAATCCAGCAGGTGCTCATAAATCTGGTGTCATAGGTGACAAGCCTAAATTCGCACCAACCAATCTCTTCCCTGTATTGGGCGAGGTTGTTAGCGGCAGAAGAACTCATATTGATTTGTTTGGTCTAGACTATGACACAAAAGATGGTTCAGCAGTTCGTGATTATATTCATGTCATGGATCTATCCGAAGGTCATGTTGCAGCTATTGAGTGGTTGCTAAGAGATAGTATGAAGGACGATTCCTTTAATATTTTTAACCTCGGTACAGGCGTTGGCACTACTGTGTGTGAAATAATTGATACATATGTTGAAATATCAAAAACCAAGATTCCCATAAAAAAATGTTCTCGGCGCTCTGGCGATTTACCAATTGTTTATGCAAACCCAAAACGAGCTTTTGATCTATTGGGCTGGAAGGCTAGACGAAGTCTCGCCGAAATGGTGACTCACGATTGGAATTTCAGAAGAAGATACCTTTAATTGTTTCGAATAATCTTATCGTTTATCTTATCCTCGTCATTCAAGGTATTATCTGGTTCAAAATTTATTAGGATTTATACTTTAGATAAGTCAATGAAATGTAATTTTAGTCTATCAGTAAAATATAAGAGCCTAGTTTTATGCAGGTAATACATTTCGTCAGAGGGAGGCCAAAACCTGAATCGCCAAATGGCGTTTTAACTGCTGTGTATTCACTTTTCCATGCTCAACTTAAAGAGAATTTTCACTCTGTAAAAATTGTTGGGATGTTGAATTCATATAAAGCAGCTAGCACTGACTCAGATGGATTATGTACATATTTGCCGTGTTCACGTTGGCCATTTAAGTTATCTTCTAAGATGATTAGCTACATTTCCACGATTAATTCCAATAAAACAGTGGCTCATTTACACATGGTAAATGTTCCGCAGTTATATGTTTTAGCTAGGTGTCTACGAAAATACAATATCAAATATGTAATCAGCCCACATGGAGGGTTCTCGGAAAATTCTTTAAAAAGAAGTCGCATTAAAAAATTAATCTTCAATATTTTTTTTCAAAAATATATCAATAAGCATGCAGAAAAATTAATTGCACTCACTCCGAGAGAAAAGCTCGAATTTGAAAGGTTTGGGATTCCACCAAGTAAAATAGAGGTAATTCCAAATGGATTATTGTTCGAAGAGCCGATTTTGAAGTGGAAACATATTTCAAGTGATGAAGAGCTTTCGGTTATATTTATTGGTCGCTTGGATTATTGGCATAAAGGCCTAGATCTTCTCTTTTCGGCCTTTGCTTTATTACCAGAAAGATATTCTGGCAGGCGAGTTTTTCTAGATATAATCGGACCTGATTGGTTGGGTGGAGCCAAAATCGCAGAAAACTTAGTGAAGAGATTGGGAATTGAAAAAAGAGTTAGATTTCATGGCGCTGTATATGGTGAAGAAAAGCTCAAGATCTTGAAAGCGGCAAATGTTTTTGTGCTAGCTTCTAGAAATGAAGGTATGCCAGTCTCAGTTTTAGAGGCATTTAAGCAAGGAGTTCCGGTTGTAATAAGTAAGGAGACGAATATCTCTGAAGAAGCGGCAAGATTGGGAGCATGTGTTTTTGTTGACTTGAACTCTGAGGCTGTTGCAAAAGGGATAGATTTTCTTTTATCTTCCAGCGACCGAAGGGAGAGAATGGCCTTTTGCGCTTATCAATATGCAAAAGACACTTTCAGTTCAGATCAAATAGCTTTTAAATATAGTAAATTATTTAAGAAGATACTCACATGATTATCTCACGCGTTAGATACAGTACATTTCTGGCAGTTTCTTTTGTCGGCCTTTTTTTGAGCATGCTGAATTTAACTTTTTGGGCAGGCGAAGGAACTACATCTTTTAACGGACTTTGGGGGGCATCTAAGGCAGCTATGCGATTATTATTTATCGTTTTAGGAATCTGGTATATTCTTTTTCGTTACAGAGTTACCTTTGCTTATGTTTCTCCCGTATTTATGCTGAGCATCTTCTTTTTGATGGCATTTTTTTCTATTTACTATTCTAGCGATTTATGGCTGAGCTCTCTCCGATTATTTGAACATGTAGGTATCTTTATTGGCGTAGCTGCGCTCTGGTTGTCACTTGATCAAGATACTCGCAGTGGCGATATGGTTTCTCTGATTGCAGTTTCATGCCTCATCTTGGTTTTGGTAGTTTGGGGTTTTCTTCTGGCCGATCCTATTGCGGCTACTAGGAAACTTGGAGAGCTGGGGCTGGTACTTGGCGGGGAAGTTTTACATAGCCATACCTTGGGTCACGCATCTGTTTTGACTACTTTGGTAATTTTTTATCGATGGAATACCTTATCTAAAAATATATTGACTAAAGTGATTAAGATTTTGGTGATTGCACTTTTATTAACAACAATAACTTTGACTCAATCTCGCTCGACTTTAATTATATTAATTTGTGGATGCGTTTATATTTTGTCTTTAAAGACTTCGGCCAGAGGGATTTTTGCAAAGTATCGGCGTTTATTTCTTATTTTAGCGGCCATGGCATTAGTTATATTAATTTTTCCTCTACTCGTTGAAGCTATGCTCAGAGGAGAGACTGTATCGGAAATACAGAATTTTGGTAATCGCTCCTCTCATTGGGCTGCTATAGCCAAAAACGTTTTTAGAGATGCACCACTCTTTGGTTATGGCTATCAAATGCTGTCACCAACAGGATATGAGTTTGAGTTAGTCCCCGGTATAATGCGTGGCATGGCTCATAATGCCTACATACAGACTCTAGGAGGCTTGGGTATAGTTGGATTCTTGGTAATAGTAGTTCAGTCAGGCTTAACTTATGCTAATGTCATATTTCAACCCAAAAAATTAGTTGCAACGTCTGACCTAGGCAGTAGGCGCGAATTCGTAATCATTTCGTTGGTATGCTTTCTTTCGAGTATTGTTGAATTTGGTATGGTTGGTCCTACTAATCCTTCAGTGCCGATTTATATGGCCATAATAGTCTATGCCGCTGGGCTGTCTTTTCCAAAGAAACCTTAGAGATCCTTTCTTTCTTTATGTTTTCAAATTTTCAAGAGATTAACTTAATGCACCCAGTGACAGATTTCTTTGAGTTAATATACAGTGATGTTGCCATTATTTACGCTGCCTTCGGAGCTTAATATTACCAAAAATCTTGATAATTCTAATATAGTCATTAAAGGACTCTTTGAGGCTTTAAAAGATGTCGACTATGCAGTCCTTAGAAACGAATACGAAATTTTTACTCTGCTTCGTGGGGATATTGACTTAGCTATCGAAGAAAGTAATCTTGCAGGCTTTTTATCTTGCGTTGATAATTATTGTAAGTCGATTGGAATCAATGCGTGTCTATTAGAGAGTCACTACCATGGATTACGTATAGTAATTGCATCTAAAAAAAAGTTTTTTTTTCTAAAATTAGACATACATTTTTTTGAAAGTTGGCGCGGTATTTCTCTTTTGACATCTAAGGAGATTATAAGTGAAGCATGTGTAGGCAAAACAGGAATTAAGATAGCTTGTGAAAAGCATAGAGTAGCAATCATTATTATTGTTTCACTTCTAGTCGGCGGGGGCATTCGTTCAAAATACAAATTATCTGTTAAGGATTATTTAGATTATTATGGGAAAGATTTACTTCCAATTTTATCTAGAAATTTTGGTTCTTCATTGGCTGAGAGCATTATAAGAATAGAAAACATAGAACAGCTAGAACATTTTGGCAGCCAGATGAAAATAGCTATATTTAAATCGGTTATGAAGCGTAATTTTGGATCGTTTGCTAAAACATACATTGGCTATTTAAGAACGACTCTGCATAATTTAAAGAGACCTCGTGGAAGACTAAATCAATTTAACTTAAAGTGCTCTAGTTCGGCGACTTTAAAAAAAATATCCAGTCTTCTTTCTGAGGTAGCTCCTGGATTTCCTATTTTGGTTTTAGATGGCACCAAAATAAAACATAATTTTCTTAGTAATAGCAAATACAGAAGTTACGAAGCAATTGTATATTGCCAAAGTAAAAAATCATTTCAAGAAGACTACGCCTTATGGCGCCGTCAGCCGATCAAGGGAAACCAATTTGAAAATATACGTGAAGACTTTGCTTACGGAACTTTAAATGACGCCGTTAGTGGGATAATTTTTAGTATTTTGTCTAAGCTAAAGCCGCTTAATCATATTATCAAACATAAAGATATTGCTTAGCGATTGAACCTGCTCAATCTTTTAAGAAAGCTTAATTTGTTGATTGGTTGACTAGTTAACTATTGAGGTCTACCTTCAAATAAATATTGATTTTTTTAGGACGTTTATAAATAGTTAAGTTTTTCTTGCGTGTTATATTTGGCGATGTTGAAAAAGTTTTTTTTAAAAAACAGTTACGGATTGATTGGGCTAGACCAACTTTTAGTCACTGCTACGGGTTTTATACTCTCGATTGTCTTAGCTAGACGTTTTGGTCTTGAAGGGCTTGGGTTGTTTGCGTTAGCTCAAACGGGTCTAATGTTTTGCGCTCTCATACATGCCGCTTTTGTCAATATGCCAATATCTACAACTTTTACTCAATTTTCAAGTAGGTCGGATTCATTAGATAGAGATACTTATTTTGCTACGTCGCATCATTTAACGATGTTATTGATAGCTTTCATGACTATTTTTTGTAGTTTGATAATAATTTATTTTTTTAAGTTTAAGGATTTAACATCTATTCTTTTGGGGATTATTGTTTGTATCATTCCAATGCTTACATTTTATTATCTTAGAGCTATTTCTTTGGCTGAATTTGATTATATCTCGGCTCTTAAAATGGATGCGACGTACAGTTTTATACTAATTTTTAGTATTGTATTTTTCGAGTTACCGTCAGTAATTTCTGTATTGTATATTTGTTCTGCGTCTTGGGTATTAGCCTGTCTAGTTGCTAATGTTAAGTGGTTACGCTTTAAAATAAATTTTCGGGAATCTCGGATTATATTCAAACGGTGTTGGGACGAAGGGAAGTGGTTGTTTGGATATAGAGTCCTAGCCTATTTTAGAGGAAATATGGTTGTATTTTTACTTGGTTTTCATTCAGGAGTCTCTAGCGTAGGTATTTTAAGGGTTCTTCAAACTTTATATGGACCAATAAATGTTTTTTTAGCTGGTTTAGACTCATTTCTACCTCAAGTTGGCACTAAAATATATGCTTCTTCAGGATTGTCTAATTTATTGAAATACTGCGGTAAAGTTGGTGCGGCATTACTGGCAGTTTGGACTCTATATACCTTAGGTATCTTATTACATTGGGAGCTTTTACTTGAGATGTTTTTTTCTTTATCTGATCCAGGATTAGGGATATTAGTAGCTATGCAAGCGGCTTTTTCTTTAGTTGTAATAGCAAATGTGATCATTCCAATAATCGTTAGGATAGCGGGCGATGTAGCTTCATTGACTCTAATTCCGTTGCTAGAATTAAGCTTGTATATAGTACCTGGATTTATCTTAGTCAGAGAATATTCAGTAGCGGGGGCGTTGATATGGCAGTTTACAGCAGCACTATCTAGTGCAATTTTAATGTGTGTTTTTTTCGTGATATTTATTCGGCGCGGTTATTTAAAAAAATGATTTAATGAGAAGTGAATACTAGTTAATCTTTTTATAACTAAACGCAAACATAATGAAACTAATTTTACTTGGATATACATCTTTTGTAGGGCATGCCTTAATTGATTTTTATAAAAAAAATCGTGATGTTGAGTTAGTTTTGGTCGGAAGGAAGGGTGACCATAATTCTAACTATGTTCACTTCGAAGTAGATTATGAAGCTAATGGCTTTTACGATGAAATTTCAGAAGTCTTTCAAAGAATTTGCCCTGATAAAAATTCTGTGTTTTTTAACTTGATTTCACATGGCAGTCCAGATTACTGCGAACAGAATCCTATGGAATCACAGCTTATTAACGTGCAATTTGCCTGTGATATATACCGATCGCTTTTGGCTTTCAAGTTTGGGAAATTAGTTCATTTTTCATCAAATGCAGTATATTCTGGCAATAATTCACCTTACAATGAGGATTCTGTTTGCAATCCCATTAATGTTTACGGACAACACAAGCTCGAAGCGGATAAATTCTTGCTTGATCAAAACGATCATCGAATCATAGTTGCAAGACCAATTACTATGTACGGAAACTTTCCTCCAGGAGGAAGAGGAAATCCCGTTGGAATGATCATTAAAGAGTTATTAGCTGGAAGAGAAATCAGGTTAGTTGACGATCTCGTTGTTAATACTCTCTTCGTTGATGATCTTTGTCGGTTCTTAGACAGGCTGATAGCTATTGATTTCCATGGACTGATAAATATAAGTGGAGAACAAAGCATGTCGCGCTATGAACTGGGTTTATGTGTAGCAAAGGCCTTAAACCTAAATAATAATCTGATTAAAAGCTGCAGTATGTCTGAATTTCCTGCCATCGCAGCTAGACCTCTGGATACATCTTTTGACACGAAATTATTGAATAATATCACCGGACTCCGTGCGCGAAGTTTAGAAGAGGTCCTGCGTACGTGTGACCATAAAGATTTTTATGAGTAATGATTTGAAAAAGAAAACGGCGTTATTGACTGCATATGACGTAGATCCTTATCGTGGAGGGGAGTCAGCGGTAGGTTGGAATGTTGTAAGGCAAGCATCAACAAGTATCAAGGTGATATTAATAACACGTGTTAACAATTGCACAAATATAGATCGATATATTGCTACCAATGGCGGAATCGAAAATTTAACAGTTAAATATTTTGACTTACCTTATTTGTTTCGGTTTTGGAAGAAAGGGCCTCGCGGTGCAACTATTTATTTTTATCTGTGGCAAATGTTTATGCCTCTTCATATCAAGCTGAATAAATACAGTTTTGATCTCTTACATTCAGTAAACTTTGTTGCTGATTCTTTTCCGCATTTCTTATGGTGGTTTAAAAAACCAGTGATATGGGGGCCAATTTCGCACCATGAAAAGATTCCAAAGCAGTATATTAAGAAATATGGCTGTATGGTTTATCTAAAAGATCGCTTGGTTTGGTTGGTCAAACTATTTTTTTGGAGATTAGATCCCTTTCATCATTTAGCAAAATGGAAAAGCTCCAAAATTCTTTCCGGAAATTCTAGTGTTTTCATAAGGTTGAAAGGAAACAGTCTCAAATATATACCTTTTTCATCCTCTGCCGTTTCAAGTGTTCCTGAGAGTTTTCCAAAATCAGAAAATCAGACTTTTAGCTTTTTAGTTGTAGCAAGACTAGTACCGTTAAAATCAGTGGACTTAGCTATCGAAGCTTTTGAGGATTTCTTTAAAAAAAATTCTACCGCTAATGTAGAGTTAAATATTGTTGGATCAGGACCATTTGAAAAAAAACTTAAGGCATTAGCACGCAACAAGACCTGTGCAGAGTTGGTAAAGTTCCATGGGCATATAAAATGGGATCTATTACAGGCGCAATATCAAAGTGCAGCCGTAAGTATATGTACATCTCATGAGGGTGGTGGCATGAGTGTAGTAGAGTCACTGTCTTACGGTCTGCCAACAATTTGTTTTGATAATTATGGACCAGGAGAGACTGTTGATAGTAGTTGTGGAATTCTTATCCATGACGAGGGCTATTCGAACTCAGTTACTCAGTTTTCAAAAGCGATGGCAACACTTTTCAATAACCCACATTTACGCAAGACTCTGTCACAGGGAGCTAAAACTAGAGTGGAAAATCATTTTTTGTGGACCTGTAGAGGAGAAGAGTTACAAGAAGTTTATTCAAATGTTTTAAATGGATTTGATAAGCAATTTCGCAAATCCTAATTGAAGGCATAATATAGAAGGTTAATTAGTTGATTTCAGCAGAGGATAAAAGATTGTTACGGGTGGTCTCAAACCCAGATACTACTTTGCAGAAAACTACCATTTCTATACCTCATTTTTATTTCACTAATAGAGATGGATCTTTGCGATGGGTATTTCCTGCCGACCTTAGATTTCCTTCTTTCTTGAATTTTTATAATGAATCAAATTCTAGAAGCCGAATTTTCAAAATATTGTTGAATATTGTTTTTTACCTCAATCTAGTTTCACGTATATTGCTTAAGCGTTGTTTTATCGAATTTTCTGAAGAAAGTATATTAACTAACATTATAAATCGTAACCCCGGTTCTAGTTATTCAATTTTCATGGGGACTGCGGGCGAAAATCGAAAAATTATTATAGAAATTAACTGTAAAAGACAGACACTGTCGTTTGTCAAAATTGCTGTCTCCGAGTCGGCGGTTCAGTTGGTAAATAATGAATTTCGTATTTTGAGTCTCTTAGATGCCAAAGATAGTATCAACTTCAGAGTGCCTAAAGTACTTAGCCATTCCAATGGGATAGTAGAAGTTACTAATATTAAGTTTTCTGGGGCATATCAATCATCTAACCTACTTCCAATACATTTAAAAGCATTGAACGAATTAGCATCTATAGGTTCTAGTAATATTACATACAATGAATTGCCGGCCAAGAACGCTGTTCTTAAAGCCATTGAAACTTTGGAAAATCGTCCCCCTAACTCTGAGAATAATGGTATTGAATTGCCTAGATTATTGGTGAAACTAAAGGCTATTTCGAATTTTTTGCATCATGATTCTGTTATGCGTTGTGGTATGAGTCATGGCGATTTCACTCCTTGGAACATGTTTATCAAAGAAGATCTTCTCTACATACTTGATTGGGAAATGAGTTCCGAAAATTTCCCTATATTGTATGACCTTTTCCACTATGTATTCCAGGCAGAAATTCTTCTCAACCAGGCTAACTATGGGAAAATAAAGGAAAAAATATATTTGGCTTTGACGGCAGATCTTACTAGCAAAATGACTGGATGTTTTAATATTGACATAAATCAACATTTTATATTTTATCTAATTTTCAATATCACAAAATATCTAAATCTGTATGTTGAACAAGATGTTCCCCATATCCAGATTTATTGGCTCGTTGCTGCTTGGGAAGAGGCGCTACAAGATATCATTGATAACAATGGAGAGCCTTTCAAATGAAGCCAGTTAAGTTGGTGATCTCTTTCAGTGGAGTAGATGGTGCTGGAAAAACAACTATTTCAAGAATCATTAAGGAAAAGTTGTTTGCAAAGGGGTTGAAGGTTGTCGAGTTTCGCTCTAGGCCTTCATTATTACCGATTTTAAGCGTTTTTAAATATGGCAAAAAGCAGGCTCATATAAATTCTACGGAGGCATTGCCGAGAATGGGAGGTAATGTTTCACAGTTAAGTTCGTGGTTAAGATATTTTTATTATTTAACAGATTACTTATTTGGGCAGATTTATATATATTTTCGCTATACGAGGCGGAATTATGTTGTTATTTATGATCGATTTTATTTCGATTACATTTTAGATCCAAAGCGATTTAATTTATTGAATAACATGAGGTTAACTATGTTTTTCTATCGATTCGTTATGTCGCCAAATATCAACATATTTTTACATGCACCAGCCGAAATTATCTTAGAAAGAAAGCGCGAACTGGATGCAACTGTTATTAGGTCATTGACTGGGAAATATATTACTCTTTTTGAGAATTTAGAAGGGCATTCAAATAGTAAATATATTTGTATAGAGAATATTGATGTTTCTCGGACAGTATCAAAAATTGATAATGTTTTACATTTTTACTTTAAAGGCGGTATTTGAAATTGTTTAAAGCTAGTAAAGATAACAAAGCTAAAAAAACGATTTATATAGTAGGAACAAATGGATTACTGGTTAGATACGGTGGTTGGGATATGCTGCTACACCACTTAACTTTAATATTATCCAAAGACTATGAAATCTATGTTTATACAAGTATGTTCGAGGCATTAAAAGGGGTAAAAGAACATAATGGCGCTTCTATAAAAGTGCTTCCGTTGAAAGCCAATGGTATCCAGAGCATATTTTATGATTTTTTCGCTATGATGGATGCTTCAATATGTAGGGCGGATCATATCTTAGTTCTTGGAGTGTCGGGAGGATTTTTCTTTCCTCTTTTTAAGTTTTTTAAGTCTAAAGTCATCCTTAATCCAGATGGCGCTGAGTGGAAGCGAAGTAAATTTGGTAGCGCTGTAAAGCGATTTCTTAAACTTTCTGAAAGGTTAGGAGTTGCCTACGCTGACAAAGTGATTTCTGATAATAGGATAATAGCCGATGATGTTATGAACGACTATGGTGTCCGTTCATCAGTAGTTGAATATGGCGGTGATCATGTCTGTTCAGTAAGGCTAAGTAACGGTACCGCTGATTTATACAATATAAAAGCAAAGGATTATGCTTTTAAAGTATGCAGAATTGTCCCTGAAAATAATATAGCTATGATTCTCAAAGCTTTCTCTGAAACAAATTATAAGTTAATTGTGATTGGCAATTGGAGTAACAGCCAGTTTGGAGTAAATACAAGAAATCAATTTAGCAAATATTCAAATTTAAAGTTGCTAGACCCAATTTACGATCAACAGGCACTTGATGAATTACGCAGCAACTGTAAGTTATATATACATGGTCATAGCGTGGGTGGTACAAACCCTTCTTTAGTTGAGGCGATGTACCTAGGTTTACCCTGCTTAGTATACGATGTGAATTATAATAGAGAAACTACCGAGGACTGCGCTGAATATTTCTCTAGTGAAAGTGATGTATACAAGGCATTGGACCGTCTTTGGGACAGCGATAATCATCTAAGCTCTATTAGCTTGAAGCTGCAAGAGATTGCTAAGAGAAGGTACTGCTGGGAAGAGATTGTGGAGAAGTATAGACTCGTATTTGAGGCAGCTGAATGACATTACTCATCTGTTTTGTAACTTTCTTTTGGCAATATCGGCGAAGCTTGAAATTAAAATTCAATTAGATGAAGATTTGACGAGGATACTGTTTTAATGAGTTATCATGACAAAGATAAGCCTCTAGTTATGGTGACTGGAGCAACGGGCTTTGTAGGGAGTGCACTAGTGGATTTTCTTTCAACCAAAGGCATCACTTCGCGACGTTGTGTTAGAAATATTGCTGCCTATCCAGTAGTTTATGAATCTGTTTTTGAAAATGGAGATATTAATGAATTTACTGACTGGTCGGAAGCATTGAGCGATGTTGATATCGTAGTTCATACGGCGGCAAGAGTTCATGTTATGGATGAGAGATCTTCAGATCAGATTACGGAGTTTCGTCGTGTCAATGTTTCTGCCACAGTTAATCTTGCTCGCCAAGCAGTAGAAGCGGGAGTGAGTCGATTTATATATCTTAGTTCGGTTAAGGTTAATGGCGAGTCTTCCGGTTTAGGCGTTCCTCTAAAAGCTTCAGATTCCACAATGCCGGTTGGTCCTTACGCTATTTCAAAAGCAGAGGCTGAATTCAAATTATTGGATATTGCTTCAAAAACCGGCTTAGAAGTCGTAATAATTCGCCCACCATTAATTTATGGGACAGGAGTGAAGGCAAATTTATCGTTATTGATTCGTGCGATCAGAGCGGGGCTTCCACTTCCCTTTGGAAGAGTTTTTGAGAATAGGCGAAGCATGGTTTCATTGGCAAATTTGGTTGACTTTATTTTTTTATGTTTAGATTCAAGAAATGCCGTTAATCAAATATTTATGATTAGTGATGGTGAGGATGTCTCTACTGGAGATTTGATTTTGCGAATAAACAAAATTCTAGGCCGTAATCCTCGTTTATTTCCCGTCCCAGTGTCGTTGTTAGAAAAAATTGCTCTCATTTTCGGCAAAAAAGATTATATAGAACGGCTAACTGGAAATCTTCAAGTAGATATTGATAAAAACTTTGAGTTACTCAACTGGAAGCCAAAAACTAATTTGAATAAAGGATTACTACTAATGTTGTGTGAAGGGCTTGATGACAGCAGATAAGTCAATAGATCAGCCTTTAGCTGAAGTGAGATCTCAGAAGATAATTTTTGTGCACCTTCTAAATGATTATAGTGGCAGCCCCCGTGTTCTGTCTCAAATAATTGATGCTACGATGGCAAATAAAGATGTGACGGAAGTGGAGTTATATTTAGGCTCCGATGGAGCTGGATTCCTATCGAAAAAAGACTGCGTAACGTATACGTATTTTTACCGACGATCTAGTAAAACTTTATTATCTATTGTATTTTTTTTGCTATCCCAAATGGCATTGTTTTATAAATTATTAAGATATCGTAAGGAGGATGTTTGCTTTTATATAAATACAATGCTCCCGTTTGGCGCCGCTTTAGCGGGCAAATTAATGGGCAAGGAGACTTTTTATCATATTCACGAAACATCATTAAGACCAGCCATCTTCAAATCTTTTTTACGATGGGTTGTTAATAGCACGGCCTCAACTGTAATTTATGTCTCAGAATACTTACGACTTACAGAACCATTTAAGATAGATGACCAAACGGTCATTTACAACTGTTTGAGTAGAGATTTTTTTCAAGCTGCGTCCGCTAATACGTACTTTTTCGATAGCAAAACGTTTAATGTTTTGATGGTTTGCTCATTAAAATCCTATAAAGGTGTTAATGAATTCGTTAACATTGCCGAAATGTTTGCACACAGATCCGATATGAGTTTTAAGCTAGTTTTAAATGCCAATGAACGGGAGATTGACGAGTTTTTCTTAGGGGTTTGTATTCCTGAGAATTTAACAATTTTTCCCTTTCAACCAGATCTTAAAAAATTTTACTCTGAAGCTAATTTAGTTTTAAATCTCAGCAAAACTGATCAGTGGGTTGAGACTTTTGGGTTAACAATATTGGAGGCCATGTCATATGGAATTCCAACTATTGTTCCACCAATTGGCGGACCCATTGAACTGGTAAGGAATAATCAGGATGGTTACTTGATAGCATCATCAGACACTAAAGGTCTTTATTCTAGAATACTAAGTTTGTCAGATGACCGAAATCTTTGTCTGGATCTTTCGAGATCTGCACGAAAACAATCTTTAAAATTTAATGAAGATGTGTTTAGAAAAGCATTAAAAAATATATTTTTAGTCTAATTTTTGATTCGAAGAGGCGATTCGATGTGATTTTGGACTAGAAATATTTCATGACCCTAGAAAATATGAAGAGCGCACTCCTATCGTTAACAAAATAGTTACATACAATCTCCCTACTCTGTCTCAATGCTAAAGTTATTCTTATTAAGAGAATAATAATGTCTTCAAGCTTTGCGTTAGTCCATTAGGAAGGGGTGTTAACATTGAAAGCATACTTCATCTATTAAAATTGCTCTTAGTGTTAACTTTAATCATTCATTGTAGCCTCAAATGTTGGCTATAATATTTAATTCATTCTTAAAACTATGGACTATTTATCACTAATTGGAAGGGATGCCGAAATATTTACGCAAGACATAAATTCTCATTCTTCCTACCTAAAACAGGTTGTTTCTGATTCAAGGTTTTTAGTTATCGGTGCTGCAGGTTCAATTGGTCAGGCGGTAACTCGTGAAATATTTAAGCGTAATCCTAAAGTATTGCATGCGGTTGATATCTCTGAAAATAATATGGTCGAATTGGTCAGAGATATTCGTAGTACCGAAGGATATGGTACGGGTGATTTTAGTACATTTTCAATAGATAGCGGCGGCTTAGAATTCGAAGCTTTGATAGTAAACGAAGGTCCTTACGATTATGTATTAAATTTATCAGCCTTAAAGCATGTTCGAAGTGAAAAAGATCCTTACACTTTGATGCGTATGATTATGGTAAATATCTCAAACACAGTAAAGACTATACGACTAGCAAAAAAAATGGGTTCAAAAAAGTATTTTTGTGTTTCAACTGACAAAGCAGCTAATCCGGTTAATATGATGGGTGCTAGTAAGCGGATTATGGAAATGTTTTTAATGCGCGAGAGTTTGACACAAAAAATTTCAATGGCCCGTTTTGCTAATGTCGCTTTTTCGGATGGCTCGCTTCTTCATGGGTTTAATCAGAGATTTACAAAAAAACAACCATTCTCTGCTCCAAATGACGTGCGACGATATTTCGTGACACCAAAAGAGTCGGGTGAGCTTTGTCTTCTATCTTGTTTACTTGGGGAAAATAGAGATATATTTTTCCCAAAGCTTAGTGAGAAATTACACCTGATTACTTTTTCCGAAATTGCAGTCAGTTATCTTCGAGAGCGAGGTTACAAGCCTTATGAATGTAAATCTGAGGATGAAGCTCGTGATCGGGTAGAAGAATTAATCGCTAATAAGCAATGGCCTTGTTACTTCTTTGAGAGTGACACTACAGGTGAAAAAGACTTCGAGGAGTTTTTTACTGATAAAGAAGATTTAGATATGGGGCGTTTTGAGACGGTTGGGGTTATCAAAAATCAACCTGATTTTGATGAGGCTAAGTTAGACAATTTTATTAATGGAATTGAAGCTCTTAGGAATAAAGTTACTTGGACGAAAGATGACATTGTTAAATTATATTATGGACTCCTACCTGATTTTACTCATAAAGATACCGGTAAATATCTAGATCAGAGGATGTGAGAATGGATCGTTTTTTTGATATTTTATTTTCTGTAATAGCAATGTTGCTTCTTTTTCCTGTGTTGGTGCCCATAGTAATACTTTTAAAGCTTACTGGCGAAGGTGAGGTGTTCTTTTTACAGGAACGCATCGGCCAGGGCGGTGAAAAATTCAAGTTATATAAGTTCGCGACTATGCTTAAGAATAGTCCAAACATTGGAACTGGAACGGTTACCATGAGGGGTGATCCTAGAATACTTCCAGTGGGTACATTTTTGCGTAAAACTAAAATAAATGAGCTGCCACAGCTATTGAATATCTTTTTTGGTGATATGAGTATTATCGGGCCAAGGCCGCTGACTGCCCAAACATTTGGAGCTTATTCTGAAAGTGCTCAGGGTTTTATTTCGCAAGTTCGGCCAGGCCTCTCAGGAATAGGTTCTATTATATTTCGCGATGAGGAAGAGATAATGGACGGCGCAACAGCTTCTATTAATTTCTATGAAAAAGTTATTGTTCCATATAAGGGGGCACTTGAGGAGTGGTTTGTCTTGAATAAAAGCTTGTATATTTATTTTATGGCGATCTTGGTTACTGCTTGGAGGGTTCTCATTCCAAATACAAAAATAGCGTGGAGAGTTTTTAAGAATTTGCCAGAGCCACCGACCGAGTTGAAACAAGCACTCTACTATACTAATTAACTAATACACCTTAAGGCATTTAACCAGAAGTGCAAGATCAGTCAGCTCAAAAAATAATAAAAATCAAGTCAAAGTGTTTAATATACGATAAATGTTCTTATCACCGATAATGAAACCTAGTAAGATCAGCCTAAAATCAACAACTATCTTCCCTTTGATTTTCTTTGAAAAACAATTCAGTTCTTTATTTAATGAAAAAAATTACTAAAGTAGTAATTCCTGTAGCTGGTTTAGGCACAAGAATGCTTCCTGCAACAAAGGTAATCCCAAAAGAAATGCTACCCATAGTAAATAAACCAATAATTCAATACATAGTCGAAGAAGTAATTTTCGCAGGATTTAAAGAAATTATTTTGGTAACTAATTCAAATAAATATTCTATAGAAAAATATTTTGATCAAAGCCCTGAATTAGAAGCGACTTTGGAAAAAAAAGTAAAAAGAGGAACGTTGAAAGAAATTAGAAAAATTTCAAAACTAAACATTTCTATTCATAGCATTAGACAAGGAGAGGCCAAGGGCTTGGGGCATGCAATTCTTTGTGCAAAAAAATTAATAGGCAAAGAGCCCTTTGCAGTCATATTGCCAGACATGCTGATAAGCAAAGACAATGGAAATGCTGGAGCATCGCTTAAAGAGATGAGATTAAACTTTGAAAAGCATGAGATTTCTTCCATTCTTCTTGGTAAAGCCAAAAAAGAAGATATTTCAAAATATGGAATAGCTCAAATAAAAAAGGGTTCTAATTTACCTGGGCTTGGAGCGGTTGAAAAAATTATTGAAAAGCCTTCGATAAAAAAAGCTCCGTCAAATTTGTATGCAGTAGGGAGATATATATTCAAAAATAATTTTTTTAAGTATCTTTCTAAAGTCCAGCCAGATAGATCAAATGAAATACAGTTAACTGATGCTATAGACAACTATGTTAAAGATAATAATAAAATTAGCGCTTTTTCTTTAGATGGAAAGATATTTGACTGTGGAGATAATTCTGAATATGTCCTTGCTAATTTAGAATTTGCAATTAAAGATACATTTATAAAATCCAAGATAAAAAAATATTTAAAGAAAAAATTACTTTGATAGGCTCTTTAAGGAAATTAGGATTCTACCTAAAAAATAAAAAAAATATTTATCTGATAGATTCAGACAAAGAATTAAATTTCTTAATTCAATCTCTTAAAGATGAAAAAATAGTTGGAATTGATACAGAATTTGATTGGAGGAGAACTTATTTTCCAAAATTGTCTCTTCTTCAAATTGTCGTAAATAGGCATATTTTTCTTGTCGATTGTTTAAAAGAACTTGATTTATCTTTTTTAAAAAATACTTTAGAAAATGACAAACTAGTAATTTTTCATTCTTCGAGAAGCGACTCCACGGCGTTAAGTACTAACCTAGACATTACAATTAAAAAATCATTTGATATACAAATTGCAGAGAAAGTTTTGAGAGGCGGAAATTCAAAAAGTTATGCATCAATTGTAAGATATTATTATTCAATAAATCTTAATAAATCTGAGACTAACTCAAATTGGCTCAGAAGACCTCTTTCAGATGAACAATTGAGGTATGCTTCTAATGATGTTCTTTTTTTATTAGACATATTTAAAAGACAAAAAAAAGAATTATTAAAAAAGAAATTATATGATCAAGTAATAGTCTCTTCTGAAAACGAAACAAATTTAGGAAATCAGTCTTTAAAATCTAACAGATTAAAAAAACAAGGACAAAAAATTTCAAAAAGAAAAAAACAAATTTTTTTATGGAGGGAAGAAATAGCCGAATCAGAAAATGTTCCCCCAAGCTTCATCTTCAAGGACAAAAATCTTAGGATATTGTCTGAGTTAGATCCAGACGATAAAGACGCTAAAATAAAAATAATGAGAATCATAGGTGATTCAAGATTAACCAACTTATTTATTTCAGATATTTTATGATTGTATTTTGGTTTCTATATATTTTAATTTCTACTCTAATTGCATTTCTTTCTATAAATTTATTCAAAAATATCTTCTTGAAATCCTTGGCTTTTAGCTTGATTTTAGCTGTTCTTACTACAGTGTGGTTCAAATCTCCCGGAGAAATTGTTTTTGCACCCGTTCTATCAATTTTCCTCCTAGAATCGTCAATTTTTGAGAATAATGGGCTTAGTAGGATTTTAAGACCAATTGGCGTGCTAACAATTTTTTATTTCGCTATTTCTTATACAATATTAAAAAGGAACTCTAAAAATTAATAATTTCAGGAATTAACGTTTCTAGGTCTATCAATCCTACTTTGTTTTTTCCTTTCATAAATCCTGCACATTCTCCTGGATTAAAAACAATAGTTTTATCTATCTTTTCAAGCCTATGTCTATGAGTATGACCATGAAGAATGAGATCATTTTCTTTTAGCATTTTAGTATCAATTAATTCAGGGTGATGGACAACAGAAATTTTTGTTGAATTTAACTCTGTAGAATATGGCTCATCGTATAATTTACAATCAAAATTTTTAGCAACTTCTTCAAGTCCTTTTCTTTCTCCAACATCGTTATTTCCTATAATGGCTTTTACAGGACAATTGAGTTTTTTGAAACAAAGAAGAGATTTTGGAAGGGAAATATCTCCAGTATGGAATACGAGTTGTGCACCATATTCATTGAAAATGCTGCAGATTTTTGAAATATTTTTGAGATTGTTGTGCGTATCTCCAGTTACGCCAATAATCACAAATTAGACTTTTTCAAGAATATGTATACCACATGCTGTTCCTAGACCTATAACATGTGTCATTCCCAATCTTGCGCCTTCAACTTGACGCTCTCCGGCTTCGCCTCTTAGGTGGGTACATATTTCATAAATGTTTGCTATTCCAGTAGCTCCTAAAGGATGACCTTTAGAAAGAAGCCCGCCAGAAACATTTACTGGAACTTTCCCACCAAGTTCTACATTACCGTCATCTATCATTTTTCCTGCCTCACCATCTTTACAGAGTCCAAGATTCTCATAGTGGAGCATTTCAGCAGTTGCAAAACAGTCATGAAGTTCTACGAGGTTTATATCTTCAGGACCAACTCCAGCCATTTCGTAAGCTTGTTCAGCAGCTAACCTTGTGCACGCGTTCACATCAGGCATAACAAGATCTCTATCGGTATAAGGGTCACTTGCTAAAGCCGAAGCTTTAACTCTAACTGCTCTGCCCATACCAAGCTCTTTAGCTTTTTTTTCTGACACAAGAACTGCGGCAGCAGATCCATCTACATTTACCGAACACATAAGTTTTGTATTCGGATATGAAATCATTTCTGCGTTCATAACCACATCAAGAGGAGTTTCTATTTGATACATAGCTTTAGGGTTCATAGTAGAGTGATGATGATTTTTAACCGAAATCTTTGCAAATTGTTCAAACGTTGTTCCATGATCTTTTGAGTGTTCCATACCCGCCTCAGCGAATACACAGGGCATAGTTCCTGAACCTAAGAGACCTTCTTTTGGAATACCGTCTCCACCGCCAGCGCCACCAAGCAGACCTTTACCCATTTGCTCTACACCGACGGCAAGAACTACATCATAAATTCCTGCTTTAATAGACATCCAAGCCTCCCTAAAAGCTGTAGCACCTGTAGCACAAGCATTAGCACAATTAACAACAGGAATACCAGTTTGACCTATTTCCTGGAGAATTCTTTGGCCAACCATCGCATTTGCCTGACCAAGATTTCCACAATACATTGCCTGCATATCTTTAATGGTGAGACCAGCATCATCTAAAGCCATTAATGCAGCTTCAGCTCCAATATT
>CESW01148688.1_pt1 | contig 22694 bp, 19 predicted proteins | sample 531171 | NCBI WGS metagenome assembly CESW01 (sample SAMEA2621859, study PRJEB7988) | marine metagenome | biome: marine biome (ENVO:00000447); feature: surface water layer (ENVO:00002042); material: "saline water (ENVO:00002010), including plankton (ENVO:xxxxxxxx)" | depth 5 m
GTTATTTGCACAGATAAGACAGGTACCCTAACAAAAAACCAAATGACAGTAAGAACACTAATGTTACCTGACAAAATCTTTTCTGTAACCGGTGAAGGATTCACACCAATTGGAAAGCTCACAGAAGATGGCAAAGAGCTTAACGACGATGAAATGTCAAGCATGCAGAGTGATCTAGGATTCAGACTTGCTGCTGCCTGCTTGTCTGTTTGTCACAACTCTCAGATAGCCGAAGTAGATGGACAATGGACGGCTATTGGAGACCCAACTGACAGCGCCTGTGCTGTTTTGGGACACAAGATTAACGGCGATGTAGCTAAATTCACTCAAAGACATCCAAGAAAGCATGAATTCTTCTTTGATACAGACAGAAAACGTATGTCGGTGATACACGAATACGAAGGTGATATGTGGATATTTTCAAAGGGCGGTGCTGGTGGTTACAGAGAATTAGTGAAGTCTAAGATATTGAACGGAGAAATAGTTCCAATAGAGTCGGAAGACTTTGAATACGCTGCAAATTCAAATAAAGAAATGGCTAGCAAAGCAATGCGTGTTATAGCCTTGTGCGCCAGGAAAATTGAACCCGGAGAGGATATAAAAAATATGGAAAATATGGAGGACAACCTGATTTTTCTCGGAATGGTTGGAATTATAGATCCTCCAAGATCAGAGGTTTATTCTGCGATAAAGAAATGTCAAAAAGCAGGTATAAGAGTAAAAATGATTACGGGAGATCAGCAATTAACTGCTCAATCTATTGGGGAAGATTTGGATATCACAAAGCCTCACATCGAAGGAATAGGAGGTCAGAGATTAGGTCAATTAGATGATGAAGCAATGCGTGATATTGTGAAAGGCACAGCGATATTTAGCAGGGTAAGTCCCGAACAAAAAATGCGCATTGTCACCGCACTGCAAGATGAAGGAGAAGTGGTAGCAATGACTGGCGATGGCGTTAATGACGCTCCAGCTCTCTCCCGAGCAAACATTGGTATATCCATGGGAATTGCAGGAACAGATGTCGCAAAAGATGCATCAGATATGGTTCTTCAAGACGATAACTTCGCAAATATTGTAAACGCGGTTGAAGAGGGACGCAAAATATATGCGAACATTCGTAATTTCGTAAGATATCAGGTATCCACTAACGTCGCTGCGGTTTTGTTACTGCTGTTTGCGTCCGTGCTATTTCAGTGGCCATTACCTCTTACTGCTACTCAAATACTAGTGATTAACATACTCATGGATGGTCCGCCAGCAATTGCTTTGGGGGTTGAAAAGCGACATGCCAATGTTATGGAAAGGCCACCAAGGCCCTCAGATGAATCTTTGCCGAATATGACAGATCTGTTGCTAATATTTTACCTAGGAGCTGTCATGGTAATTGGAACTTTAATTGTATATTATTTGACTCTCGAATCACGCCAGGACGAGGCGTATGCTAGAACTATGTGTTTCAGCGTATTCATCATGTATCAACTATTCAATGTAATGAATTGTCGAAGTAATGAAGATAGTGTGTTTAAACTGGGACTGTTTAGCAACAGAGCAATGTATCTTGCCATATTTTCCTCGATACTGCTTTTGCTATTGGCAGTGCAAGGTGCAGAGCTTACAGTCCCGTTGACGTCGTTTGAAATCGGTGAGCTGCTATCTACTGTAACCCTGGATAGAGATGACTGGGTGATAGTAGTCTTAGTTGCTAGCACGGTCTTAATGATTGAAGAATTTAGAAAGTTCCTGCGCTCAACAGGAGTATTCAAGGTGCGCACCAGTCGCCGCAACTAGGGGTTGGGTTCAATAACAACCGTCACTGGGCCACAATCATGGCTGCGGGCGAAATGGAGTTTTGGCAGGACGAATTGAAAGATTCGTTGCAAAACGAAAATTGGCCAGAATTGTTTGTTCCTATTGTGGAGAAAATTTCGGCAGGAATTCCTCTTAGTAGAAAGGATGGACATTTCCTTTTCACCTCTCCTGACCTTGACACAATCGGTATGCTTGCAAATTACGCAAAACGAGCAAGGTTTGGGAAATCAGTTTTCTTTAATGTCAACGTTCACATTAACCAAAGCAACATTTGTACGTTAGCCTGTAAATTCTGTGCTTTTCGAAGAGGAAGACGTGCTAAAGATGCGTACCAAATGGATATTGATGAATATGTCCAAGACCTCAGTAAATACTCCTCACATGTTGACGAAGTCCACTCTGTTGGTGGGCTGCACCCTGAATGGGATGTATCATATTACACTGAGTTGTTCTCTAGGGTCCGTAAAGAATATCCGCATATTCACATAAAAGCATTGACAGCAGTTGAGATTAAGCATATAGCAAATCTTTCTGATTTGACGATAAAAGAAACCTTATCGCGCTTGAAGAAATCAGGGCTTGGATCAATACCAGGCGGTGGAGCTGAAATATTAGATGATAATGTGAGATCAGTGATTTGTCGCGGAAAAGAATCCTCTTCTGAATATATAGAAATTCATGAGACAGCCCATTTACTTGGCATACCAACAAATTGCACAATGCTATTTGGAACAATAGAAACTATTGACCAAAGACTTACACATTTAATCAAATTACGTGAATTGCAAGAAAGAACTGGCGGTTTCCAGTGCTTTGTTCCGTATCCATTCTTGCCAGATGACTCGAGATTACCAGAAGCCCAACTTGCCACTGGCAGCGAGATACTGCGTGTGATTGCTGTATCAAGGCTGATGTTGAACAATATTCCACACATAAAGGCATACAGAATGAATATTGGTGATGAAATTTCGGAACTTGCTCTTCAATTTGGCGCAGATGACATAGACGGAACAGTGCAGAAAGAATCAATCATGCACTTAGCTGGGTCGACAGCACCTCTAGACCATGATAAAAACAGGTTGGCAAAAATTGTGTTCAACTCAGGCTCGATTCCTGTCCAGCGCAATACGACATACTCATCATTTACCAGATACACAGCTCCTGAAAGACCGAAAAGACGAGTATTGCAGATGGCGATAGGTGATTGAGTGTCTTGGACGAATACAATTGGTCGTGTTTCGTTCATTAATTGCGAACCATTATTTCACGGTCTAGACAAATCTTGGAATATATTACCAGCACCTCCTGCATGGCTTACAGGCCATCTGTTGCGAAGAGATTGCATACTTGCACCAATACCTGCTGCTGATTACGCAAAGAATCAAGAAAATCTGTTCCTTTTGCCCGAAATAGCAATCTCAAGTCGAGGCGAAGTCGGAAGCGTTTTGTTGTTCAGTAAAATTCCGCTAAATGAAATCAATTCTGTTGGCCTACCTTCTGATTCAGCAACATCAGTAAAACTTCTAAAGTTTCTATTAACGGAAAGGAAACTTTCACCTGAATATATTGAGATGGGTCCAGACCTAGATACAATGCTGGATATGTGTGACAGCTGTTTACTAATTGGCGATAGGGCGCTTGATGCATCTAGAAAATTTCCAGATTTAGTAAAACTCGACTTAGGTTTAGAATGGAAGAGAGTTACAGGAAAGCCGATGGTATTTGGTGTATTTGCAGCAAGAAGGGATTCATCGATAGACAAAATCAAAAGCGCACACAAAGCATTGAGAAACCAACTAAAAAAGTTCGAAGAAGATGAAAACCACAGAAACGAAGTTATTCAAGTTAGTAGTGTTAAATCATCCCAGCCCGAGAAACGCCTAGAAACATATTTTGGAGAGGTGATTAACAGGGTCGATCCTGAAGACATGTCAGGGCTTAGACTGTTCCTCAAATCTGCCTGTGGGATGGAATCTGAGCCCTTACTTGCTTGGTAATCATTCCTCTTTAAGAAAATCTTTTACCAATTCTTCCTGAATTTTCTCTTCATCTATTGGTTTTGGACTTTTTTTGCTTCTTCTTCTAACTGGTTTTCTTTTTTTCCGTTTTGGTTCTTCATCCATGGTTGCATCAACGTCTTCGACGCCCAATTTTACCTTTCGTATTTTTATCTCAGATTTCGAGTTGTCATCATCTAAATTTGGATTCGTTTCTACAATCTTAACTTTCTTCGTTTTTATGGCAGCCTTTTTTACAGCCTTCTTCCTTACAACTGGTTTAGTAATTGTTGGATTACTAACTAGTTTTTTACGCTTAGTTTTCATAATTGGTCCATCAACGTTAGGGATATCCAATTTGCTTGCATCATCAATTAAAGTTTGGTTTTGCGGGTTGCTAGTATACATTTTTCTGTCGCTTTTAAGAGGTTCTTCAGACGCATTCTGAACCAGAACTTCTTCGTCATCGTCTTCATCATAAATTTCTTTTGCGTCATCTTCAGATTGAATATCCGCATCAGTTTCTTCATCATGATTTTTAATCTCCTCACTCAATTGGCTTTCTGCAGTTTCTATGTCGATATTTATCTCAATTGAGTTCCTTTTCCTGATTATTATGCTGATTATCAGGATTATTGCAATTATGAAACCAGTGATAGCAATAGGGTTTGTTGCAAAGTCTACAATATCGGAGAGGGAGATAGAATCATCTTCGATTTTTTGTGTCAAACTTATATTCAAACTATCTTCGTTGTTCCACCATAGAGGTATACTAGTCTCTTCGATTCCGTCTCCAGCAACAGTAACACCCACGGGGTGAGCGGGAGCCAACCAAGCAATTGAGCCGTCTGTTGGAGAGGGCTGCTCCCTAATCGTTAAAGTTCCAGGTAGCGTTACCTTGCTGACTAACTCAATTGTCGAAATAATAGAAAAAGAAACTTGTGTTGTTGAGTCACCAATTTTTACTAATTTCATTCCGCTATTAACTTTACAGCTAACATTTCCAGATCCTAGTTCGAAATATGCCGATGACAATGAATACTTCCATTGTTCAATAACATCCCTATGATCCATATTGCTGCACATAGAATCAGCAAATAGCTGCGCTTCTCCTATGCTTAGTACTTGGTCTTTTGAAATAGACTCCCTGCTCATATTTCTTATGTCACTTGAAGATTTTGTCGGTAAGGTTAACCTATCCTCAATAACAATTTCATCCTCTGATATGAAAATATTTATTTTTCTTATCTTATCAAGATCAGGATAAAGCGAACATGGGGTTTCAACTGGTGCGTCGCAACCAATCGCATTATCCCAATTATCGGGAATCCCATCGCCGTCATCATCTGCGTCTTTATTGTCAGGTATCAAGTCTCCATCAAAATCTGACCCAATTTCATTTAGTCCTTGTTGTATTATTTGTTTCATGTAAACGGCGACTTGCCCAGTATCAGCCGTTACAAATAACTTCTGAAGACGTCCAAACTCATCTTCAGTGAATACTAAATCAACAGCTCTGTGAAAAAAGCTAGTAGTTTTTAGAATAGTTCCCGTTCCCGAATCAAGTGTCTGGAGACCTTTGAAATTGTTACCGTCAACTAAGACATGTAACTTATTACCGTAGTCTGATATCATGATTTTTTTCGCCCCTTTAATAGTGATGTTATAATTTTTGATACCGTCAAAACTTTGTGAGGTTAACTTACCTCTAGAATCAAGTATGAATACATCCATTCCATTTTTAGAAAATAGGCAATCTAGAACCTCATGACCATGGTCATGGTAATCTCCTGATTTCATACCGTCAGACTTCCAATATGCAATTCTTCCTGAGATATCACCCGTGATTATGTATTCACCGCTGGGGCGGAAATCAATACAAGACACCTCGACATTGTGAACATCATGTAAAGTTGTCTTCTTTGATAAATCGGAAATACGTAATAAATCAACGTCGCCTTCGGAGCCTGGTGCAGCAATAATGTCAGATAGAGGGTTCCAAACTATTTCATTCGTTCGATCGTTAACTACAGCTCCAATGTCCATGAGTTGTAAGCTAGTCAGATTAAGGATTTTTAATGAGTCTTGGCTTTGTAGCGTAGACCCTTTGTTGATTGCAAGAAACTTATTGTCGGGTGAAAATTCTAAGGCAGATATTCTTTGAATTTGCATTGTAAATACTGTATTTAATGTCGTTGTATTGTATAGGTAAAGAGAATCACCATGGGCAGCTGCAAGCAGCCCTAACTCGTGGTTAATGGCCAAGATATCTCCGTCATTAGAGTTCTCACTAATCCAAGTTGAATCCAAGTATGTTAAACCAGTAGGAACGGCAGTCACAACTGTAGCAGATAAGACAACTACTAGGCAAATCAAAATAGCGCGTGCCATAAGCGTAATACCCCTAACGTTTTGCCGTAAGAGGTAGTATCTTGAAAGGGTAGCGGACAATATAATCGAAAACACCAAGATTCCATGACATATCTTGTTATGGCCAAATAACATTATTCAAAAACTGAATCCAATTAGGTATAATCATGGAAACCCAAAACATGTCATTACTTCAAGTTCATGGCATGACGTGTAAATCCTGCGAAGCGAGGGTACATGCAGCAATTTTAGCAGTGCCGAGTGTCACGAGCGCCATTGTGTCTCACTCTGATAATTCAGTATATTTTACACCCAAAACTGGAAGTTTAGATGAGGTTACAAATGCGATTATATCTGCTGGGTATTCTGTTGGTGATTCTGAAATAAGTTTTGACTGGTTGGACAGAGAGGTTTGGGGAAAATCAGCATATAACACAATGTGGTGTTTGATTGGTTGTTCCATAGGGGATTTGGGAACGATAGGAGCATTTCAATTTATATTCACAGATTCAGGATGGTCTACTATGCAAATCATGTTGTTAGCCATGTTTAACGGAATAATGACCTCAATAATCTTAGAGACCATAATACTCTCAAAACAAATGATTCTCTCAGAGGCATTTAAAGTAGCTATAGGTATGTCTTTAATATCAATGATTGGTATGGAAGCGGCAATGAATCTTGTGGACTACTTCCTCACAGGTGGTGCAATGCTTACATGGTGGGTAATCCCTATAATGCTTGCAGCTGGATTCGTTACTCCATGGCCGTATAATTACTGGCGATTAAAAAAATATGGAAAGGCATGTCATTGAGGTGTTAATATGGAATACAAATTACCAAGGGATGAGGATGGAAATATGATTGTTAGAATTGGACATTCACCTGATCCAGACGACGCGTTTATGTTTTATGCAATGACTACCAACGCATTCCCTACACCAGGTTACAAATTTGTTCACGAACTTCAGGATATCGAAACGCTTAATCACAGGGCCATGCGAAAGGAACTCGAGGTTTCCGCCGTAAGTATACATGCCTATCCAAATATAGCTAACGACTACGCTTTGATGAATTGTGGTGCATCCATGGGCGAGGGATACGGGCCAATGATTGTAGCAAAAAAAGGCACTACTATTGAAGACGCAAAAGGTAGTCCGATTGCTGTTCCAGGTTTGAAAACAAGTGCATACATGGGAATTAAATTATGTTGGGGGGATTTGAATTACGAAGTCGTGCCTTTTGATGAGATAATTCCTAGGATAATGGATGGAACATACTTGTCTGGGTTAATTATACACGAAGGGCAGTTGACTTACTCAGACTACGATCTAGATGTTTTGGTTAACCTTGGTATATGGTGGAATGAAAAAACCGGCGGACTGCCAATGCCACTAGGTGGTAATGTCGTTCGTAGAGACCTAGGAAAGAACGTAATGGAGGACATAACAATGTATACTAAAATGAGTATCGAATACTCAATCGCTAATCCCGAACTAGCTTTACAGTTTGCAAAAAAATGGGGCAGAGGAATCGACGATGAAACAAATCGAGAATTTGTAACAATGTATGTCAATGACAGAACCATCGATTACCGCGAAGATGGCCGGGAGGCAATTAGGCAATTTTTGTTAGAAGGGAAATCGATTGGATTAATAGAAAACGATTTTGATGTTACCTCTTTACAATTCATAGGAGCATAGTAGGGTGATTTCATGAGTGTAGCAGATAGAGTCCCTGGTGTATCAGAATACGGCTCTGTGGACCCAGCACCACCTTCAAAGGTTACCGATGTCGAATTACTGAGGAAAACTCTTATTGATGAAAATGAGAAAATGTTTCAGCGCATGAGGTCTGTTTTCTCATTAAGAAACAAAAGAAGTGATGACGCTGTTCAAGCACTGTGCGATGGGTTCGGGTCAGGAAGCGCTCTATTGCGACATGAAATTGCTTATGTTTTAGGTCAAATGCAAAACCCATCAGCTGTAACGAAGTTGATTAAGGTCTTGAGAGATGAGAAAGAGCATGTTATGGTTAGGCATGAGGCTGCTGAGGCTTTAGGTGCGATTGGTGACCGAAGAGCTGTTGACACACTCAAGGAATTCATGTCTGATAGCCAGCCGGAAATTTCAGAATCTTGTGAGGTTGCCTTGGACCTTTTAGCCCTATGCATTACCGATGAAAATGTCGACTGGTAAGGGCCAAATTCAAAGAGTAAATCCCGATAGGGTGTACCGTTGAGACTATATGCCACATGACCACATTGAACTTGCACAAACACCAAATGGAGAGTTGGGTCCAAGATGTAAGTCCTGCGGGACTAGACTTACGTTTGGTGAAGCTATGGCTGTAGATCAAAATTATTACTGTTGGGCCCATTATGTTGAACTTACTGGTGCTGATACCGTGACAGTAGAAATCGCAAGAGAAACCCGTTTTTGGAAGGAGTGAAATTCAAAAACATTCGGGAATAACGCCACATGGGTGAGACAATTTCTGGTTGGGCTAGATTCGCACATCGCTTCACCCAGTATTATAGAACAGCCGACCTTTGGACGCCTCCTCGTCTCAAGACTAGGGAATGGATGTTCATACCCTTTGGCGGAGGAACGCCAATACGCCACAAATCATTCACCGATATTGAAGCAGTTAGACATTTTTTGTGTGGTCAACCACAACATTCAGTATTTTATTCAACAGCCTACTGGAAAAAACCGAACGAACTTAAAATGGTAGAAAAAGATTGGTTGGGAGCAGACTTAATTTTTGATTTAGATGGAGACCATTTACCAGGAGTTACAGACAAGGACTTCCCTGGGATGATAGAAGTCATACAGGAACAGGCTTGGTCCTTGTGGAATGATTTTTTACAACCAGACTTTGGATTTAAAGAAGAATATTTGCAAGTAACATTTTCAGGCCATAGAGGATTTCATTTACACTATCGAGATCCAAAATATTTTCACCTTGACTCCGAAGCGCGAAGAGAGTTGGTTAGTCACATTAGAGGAGAAGGGGCTGAAGTTAGTGACTTGCTCGCAAGAGCTCGAAGGCCAAATGCCTCTAGTTGGGCGAAGCGCGTTTCTACTGGTATTGAATCTGTAATTGGAGATTTGGATAAAATACATGTTGGTGATACAAAGTGTTTATCCCAATTGACCATTAGATTACAGGAAATGATGGATAGAGAAGGAATGAAGGGTTTACGCGGTAAGTCTAGCATAGAAAAATTGTCAGAATTAATGCAATCACCTAAAAGGAGGGAACGAGTTCTTTCTGGTCGTCTTGGAATATTGAACAACCATGCTCTCTTATTGCAGAACCTCATAAAAGCAGATTCTAGCCTAATTCTTGGAAGTGCCGGAGAAACCGATGAGGTTGTAACAATTGATACAAGAAGACAGATTAGGTGGCCCGGCTCTCTTCATGGAAAATGTGGATTAAGAGTTACGGAATTCCCCCTATCGCGTTTAGACCCAGACAAGAGCAGTTCGTTTGATCCTTTGAGTGAGGGTATTGCATTATCCCGCCAAGACATGATTGAAGTGGAAGTAACCGTAGATGATGCTATTGTTAGGTTCGATGACAAACAGTATGAACCTAATCTTGGGGATGTGCTAAATATACATGAGGCAGGTGCTACATTTTTAATTTTAAAGGGTTGGGCCCGTATACGACGTTGAATACGAATTGTTGTTTTGCTATGTTCTATTGATGGTAATGTTCAAGGGTAGGTTACCTTCCACCTAACATGAGGTGCGTGAGTTGAGACTAGGAAAAAAGAAGAAACAAACCGATAGTTTACCACCTCCACCAGGAATACCACCATTACCTAATCCGGAAGGTTTGCCCTTACCACCGCCACCAGGAATACCCCTGCCTCCTGCACCAACCAATCCCGCAATTCCGCCCATGCAATCAACAATACCTACCAATATCCCTAGTCAAATTCCCCCACCTGATGTAGCTCTTCCTATCGTTGAACAACCTGCCCAACCGATAGCTAAACCAGCAATAGAAGCTCTGCCTCCTATCGCACAACCCGAGGTAGCTGAAGTTGTAGAGGAATCTAAGTCATACTCTGGTTTATATGCCAAGAAAAGTGGTAAGCCGTTGAAGCAGGTTTACGGTCATATTGATCGGATTAGTCAAGGGGAAATCGGTAGTTTACTCGAAAGATACTCCGACAGATTTGGTCATGAACTTGATAGAGATATTATCGTCATGCGCAAAGAGGAACGCGATGAGAAAATTGCGGATGTTAGAGATTCACCGACAGTTGAATTGTTAAACCTAGATGAAGAAGATGAAACTGATGTTGATGGAGAGACTTTGGTAGAACTAAATCTTCAATTAGAAACAGTTGAAACTGAACTTCGAAGACTTAAACCTGAATATCAAGCCGCAAAAGAAGAAGGCGACAGAGATGTTTTACGCGAGTTAAGGCCAATTTTAGAAGAATTAATGGCGGAGAGGAAATTAATCAAGGCGGTTATATCTGGTGAGGCAGATATTGAAGACTTGACTAGAATGGATGATGAAGACGATGAAGAAGACGAGGGAGACTACGATGAGGAGGATGATTATGACGATCAGGAAACCTATGTCGCAGAAGCACTCGAAGACGGAGAAGACATTTTCCTAGACTTTGTAGCAATTGTAGACACACTCCTTGGATCGAACCTTCCAGAGGACAAAATCTCGGAATTCACTAAATCGGATGGGTTCCAAATTTATCGCCAAGTAGGGTCAGATCCTGAGGCATCTACCGAAGAGGAAAGAGCAGAATTCTTCTCTGTTGTTGATGCACTACTAGGTGGAATGCCGGATAGCGCTGTTTCTGAATTTGTGGCATCTGCGGATTTTGAAACATACAGAGAAATTGGTGCAATGTATAGCTAGGTGATATTATGGGACTATTGGATAAGGTCGATAACATAAGTGAAGAAGAACCAAAGAAGGCAAAAAAAGCTACAAAAGCCTCACAGAAAAAACCTGTCGAGAAAAAAGCAGCACGTAAAAAAGCTAAACCAGCGAAGGTGGCAAAGAAAAAAACCACCAGGGAGAAGGCTGCAAGACCGGAAAGAATACGCCCAAGAGGATTACCAGAAGGTTATGAACTCGCAGGAAAAATGCCAAGATACATAGGCTGGCTGATAAATTTCGCATTCAATTTTGGTGTTTTAATCGGAACCTTGTCAGTATTTTTATTTGGGGACCCAGATCTAACAATTGGATTTGCAGTAGCTGCACTTATGATCATTGTTAACTGGTTGGTAATACCAATTTGGACTGGACGAAATATTGGAGAGTTTGTATCTAGAACAAAATACATTAACGCATCAGGGAACAAACCACTATTCATACACGCCATTCTAAACAATAGCTTAGGATACTTATTTCTTCTTGGATTCATATTCGTTGGAACTAACTTCCAATTAATATCGACTACTAGTGGAATGACTTACGTAATAGTAGGAGCCCTATTTATGATTACATGGGTAGTTAACTTCTTCTTTAAAAAGAACTCAGATTATTCTCAAGGTTTGTTTGATTTGGCATTCAGTTCATATCTGGTAAAGCATATGTCTGTTGGAAACGAAACAGGCTGGTTGGCAAGATTTGAATCCCTAGGTGACTTTGGAGACAAATGGCAGGAAAAACAGGCACAACGTCAAGAAAAAGCGAAAGCTAAGGCAGAAAAAAGGGCGAATGAAGCTGCTGAAAAAGAAAAAGCAGAGAAAATTGACGAAAACAAATCAGAAGACAATACTCCTGTAAGTGAATAGAATAATGAGGAGTGAAAATGGATGTGCGCGTCGCGACCCTTGATGGTCGGAAGATGCTAGCGTTGTTACTGATTTTATTCGCTTGCATTTCATTGACTATAACAATAAATTTTTATTTCGCAATTGGAGTTTTCTTTTTACTTCTAATTATTATTAAGCAACAAATAATGAGGTCATTGTTAAGTGGGCCAAAAATTCGGAGCCCGCAGCTCATACATCCAGATTATCAATCTATAAAATGCAATAATGATGGTATCGATGTTTGTGGATATATTAATTATCAACCCCAAGAGGCTGATCTTGTTGTTGTAATTCATGGTTGGATGTCGTCTAGTTCCAAGTTTGTCGAGCGTATGCGCCTTTTTCGAGAAAGAGGATTTCATACACTAGCCCATGACATGCGGGGGCATGGAATAGCACCTCACACCAATGAATGGACAGCTGGTAAGGTAATCAGTGATCTAAAAATCTTGTTAGAAAGTATTGAGAAAAATTTGGTCAGAAAGGTCCACTTTTACGGACACAGTTTGGGTGGTTATATTTGTCTAGGACTTTACAATAAACGCCATTCAGGGTGGTGGAAACAGAACCCTGGTACACTTATCCTTGAGTCGCCTATGACCGCATATTCCCCTATTTTGAAACAAATGTCTGGAAAATTATCATTTTTAGCGCCCCTATTAAGGAATTGGGCTCTAGCAAGTTTTCGAAAGATACATCCCAAATATAGTGATATAATATGGGCTGACGCCGATATTCCAAGATGGGGATTACCAGATTCAGAAATTCTTCTGTTACAATCAGCGAATGACTCAAGACTAGGTAGGTATCATTTTGATTTATTGATGAGGCAAGATATCAAGGTAGAGGCTCATTTGCTCACCTCTCTGACACACTCAAAAAATCAGGTTAATGATGAACGAGATCAATTAGTCATCAAATGGATTGAAGAAAAAATGAAATGATTATTCTTCTTCAATAGAGCCGGCTTGCTCCCTTGCTAATTCACGCATGTCTTCATGCTCATCTAACTCATCTACAATTTCTTCTCCCAACAGAGTCTCGATTACATCTTCCATAGTAATAATGCCTGCTGTTCCACCAAATTCATCTAGTGCGGCTAATATTTGAACCTTCGACTGCAAGAATTTTTCAAGAGCAAGGTCAACACTGTCATCTACTCCAATAGTTAGCAAAGTTTTCTTCAGAGTAGAAATTTTTTGTTCCCAATCATCTTTAGAGGCAGCCACTAAAATATCGGAGCGCAAAACAAAACCTGTGAGAGAATCAATATCTTCGTTGTATACTGGCATACGCCCGAATCTTAGAATTTTAGTTTCATCTAGCACTTGTTTTATTGTCCATTCTTGGTCGAACGCCAGTGTAACCGTTCTCGGAGTCATAACCTCCTTGACTTTTGTTTCTCGCAAGGCCAGTAAATTATGTATCACTGCTTCCTCATTCTCATCAAGCTCCCCTTCCTCTTCACTTATGTCTGCAAGGGCATGAAGTTCATCTCTTGTCACGAGTGCAGTAGCTGATTTGGGTATCAATCTCTTGAACCACAATAATGGCGAGAAAAAGGGTGTTAATAATTTGGTCATGCCTGAAAGTATAATTCCAGAGGGACCGGAGAGTAATTTCCAGTATGCAGAACCCAGTGTCTTCGGTATGATCTCTGAGAGAAATAATACTGCAAGTGTGAGAATGATTGATGCGATAGTTAGCTTATCATCACCCCATATACGAGACACTTCAGAACCTACACCTGCTGCACCCATTGTATGGGCGATTGTATTCAGAGTCAAGATCGCAGTAAGGGGTTTGACCGAATCATCAGATTTTAGGCGGGCCCAGCGAGCCCCATTTCTATCGCCTGATTTGTTAATGACGGTAACATGTGATAATGACATTGAGAGTAGGACTGCCTCCAACATCGAGCAGAGAAATGAAACACCTAATGCTAGGGTAGCATATACAATTAGCATTGTGTAGTCTGCCATATGGTTCGACGAACTCCTAGGGGTCGGCCCAAATGTCCGTTAACGGCAGAGTTCTTGAGTGTTAGGTATTAATTAAACACAGTACTCATGTACTTGAATATGCGCGTGTGGTTGAGGTCAAAGCATGAGTGGTGAGCACGTTCTGGTGTGTGTTGCATGGCCATATGCCAATGGACCTTTGCACTTAGGACATGTTGCAGGTTGCTATCTTCCACCGGACATACAAACTCGATTTGAAAAAGCCAAGGGCAACAAGGTGCTTATGGTATCGGGGTCAGATGAACATGGAACGCCTATCACAGTTACAGCAGAGACAATGGGTATCCAACCACAAGAGGTGGTCGACAAATACCACAAGATTAACCTCCAAGCCCTCAATGATTTGGGCTGCTCGTGGGAGCCTAACATCGACCCTAGAGGATCTGAATTTGGGGGAGCTTTATTCAATCGAACAACTGACCCAGATCATAAAGAAATAGTTGCTAAGAATTTCACTAAATTAATGGAAGCAGGTCTCTTCGAAAAGAAGGTAATGCAACAATACTACGAGGTTCGCAAAGGTGGTGGGCGCTTCCTCCCAGATCGTTATATCGAAGGAGAATGCCCAACTTGTGGTAATCAAGAGGCTCGTGGAGACCAGTGTGATGCATGTGGAGTTACCTATGAAGCCTTTGAATTGATAAAGCCAAGATCGAAGATGAACCCTGAAGCTGAAATTCAAGTAAAGGATACAGAGCATTTTTTCTACCGACTTGATTTGTTCCAAAACATTCTTGAAAAACATGCACAGGAACGCCAATCTGTCTGGAAATCGAATGTTAAATCCATGACAAAGCAATGGTTGGATATGGGGCTGCGACCGAGAGCTGTTACTAGAGACCTATCTTGGGGGATACCATTGCCTTTGGACGGACCAGATTGGGATGGAAAGTGCATTTACGTGTGGTTTGAAGCAGTGCAAGGCTACTACACATGTGCTAAACTTTGGGCTGAGAGATATGCCGACACTGATTCTTGGGAAAAATGGTGGAAGGTTTCATCAGAAGGAAAAAAACCACGACACTTATACTTTCTAGGAAAAGACAACATTCCTTTCCACACAATAATTTGGCCTGCGATAATACTAGGTTTAAACCATGCAAATAGAGGTTTAGACTCTTCAACAGAACCTTGTTTGCCCACAAATGGAGATCTTCATCTCGAGGATAATGTTCCTGCAATGGAATACTTGATGCTAGCGGGTGGTCAGTTTTCAAAATCTAGAAAGCACGCTATTTGGTTACCCTCATTTTTGGAACAATTCGACCCTGATACATTGCGCTATTATTTGTCTATTAACATGCCCGAAAATCATGATACAGATTTCAATTGGTCAGACTTTGTAGAACGAATAAATTCGGAATTAATTGCAGCATATGGAAACTTCGTCCACAGAGTATTGACTCTCGGTAACCGTCTACCAGAAGGAACCGGAATACATGATTTTGAAGATCTAAGTTTATGCAGTGCGGAAATGTCAAAATTAGAATTACTACACCAAGAAATTACCGCTAGCCTTGACAAGCATCGATATAAAGAAGCATTACGATTCTCAATGAACGCGGCTCAGCTTGGTAATCAAATGATACAAAATGCTACACCTTGGCTGTTCATCAACGATATAGAGAAAGAGGGTGCTAAAGAATCCCTTGCAAAGTTGTCTTTTGGTTGGAGGTTGTGTAGGTTTTTGTCGATTACGATGCAGCCATTCTTACCGTTCAGTTCGCAAAGATTATGGAATATGTTAGGAGAACAGGGAGATTGTTCATTACAAGATTGGTCTTCTGCAATCGATTGGAGTATAGATACTAAGTGGTCAGATCAGACACCTAGTCCATTATTTACCCGCTTAGATTTGAGTGAAATTATTCAAAGAGAAGAAAACCTTGTTGATATATCGCAAGATTCGCAAGAAGGTGTCGAGCATACTGTAAAAGGATCAAAGAAAATAAAGGATGGAAAGAAAATGACAGAGGGAATAAAGTACATTGATTTTGAGTCGTTCATGGATGTTGAGCTACAAGTTGGTAAGATATCAGCAGTAAAAGACCACGAAAATGCTGACAAATTGTATGTTGTATCTATTGATGATGGAAGCGATAAAGGTCGCACAATATGTGCAGGATTGAAAGAATACTACACGCCAGAAATGATGGTTGGTATGTCAATAGTTTTTGTAGCGAATTTAAAGCCAAGGAAGCTCAGAGGCGTGATGTCAGAAGGTATGATGTTAGCAGCAGATGATGGCAGAGGTGGGGTGAAATTGATCACAGTCGATGGAGAAATTGAAACCGGATCCAGGGTTCGATGATCACATAATATCTCGAACACTTTCCATGATTAAGCGGGATAATTCTTTACATCTTATCATAATCATTGGATACTGTTTTCTAATATTGACAGCATATTCCTTTGGTAGGCTTGCAAGATTGATTTGGACATTGAATATGGCACCCTTACAAGCAGCGCTAGCTAGAAGTCCAGATACGCCAACATCAGACACAGCATTTTTGTTTCCAGAGGCGACAATCTCAGGTAAATGCTCCAACAACTCCAATGCTAATGTTGCCGTTTCGTATGGTATTTCTGTTGCCTTAAGTGTTGCAAGTCTTATTTCATCACGTCTCTTTACAATCTGTGATTCATTGTTTTTTGGAAGTTTGAAGGATCGCATTACCCCATCAAAAGCATCACTATCTTCATCTGCTAATTCAAACGCTCTTTCCATCGTTACCGTTGCAATACTGTGTATTTGTTCTGCTTTTTCCCAACCAGATTTCCATTTTTCATTGTTTAGTGTAAGCTTGCAAACCATCATTGCAAGTGCAGATGCTTGACCAAGGGCTATTGCTGCGGCAGTACCACCACCCGGAGTAGGGGATGAAGATGCAAGTGAAGTTTGAAATTCCCTAATCGTCATATCATTCCAAGATTTTCTCATTCGATTCCCTCCTTCAATAGAGCCCATTCTATTATTCGCTCTTCAGCTACGAAATCAGATATGGAGTCGAGTCCTAACCCTGTAATTGCTGCATTAACTAGATCTGTATCATCAGATACGCCCTCTTCCGCATACCATTTCCCCGCTTCTAGCATTGCAGACAAAGGAATTAATCCAACTAATTCAGAGCCACATGTTTCAACACCATGATCATTTACAACCGCCTTAACAGCCTCAAAGGCTACATGCATTGGCGTTAGATTAACATCTCTTAAATTCATGGAAACTTGTGATATTCCGTGAGTTTCAAGCATCAATCCCATACCTTGAACTAAATCAAGCATCCCTGGTATTCTTAATCGCCTACCGTCTGCCTTTTTTTGCAAACGGCCTGATGATCTAATCAACGAACCGGTCATCTTTGATATCCTCGCATCTTTTTCATCAACATTAACATTGTAAGCGACTAATATATTTCTTGCGCCAATTACCGTAGCTCCAAATTTGGCAACCTTTGAATTCCATTTTACGGGACCATGATCTGGTAAATGAGGGCCTCCTTTCTCCAAACGAGATTGTAAACCTTCATACTCTCCTTTCCGCAAGTCAGACAAAAGTTCTCTATCAGCGCTTGACGCAGCAGCGCCGTAGAGGAATGTTGGTAATCCTAGCTCCTCAGATACCTTCTTTGCAAGGTTACGAGCCAGCGTTGCGCATTCTTCCATTGATATATTCTTAAGTGGAATAAAGGGACAAACATCTACTGCACCTATTCTTGGGTGTTCTCCCGAATGGGTGGACATATCGATCTGCTCATAGGATTTTTTTATCACTTCAAAGGCGGCTTTTGATACACTTTCGGGCCGTCCAGCGAATGTAATAACGGTCCGGTTGTAATCTGCGTCAGGTTCAACCCCAAGCAATTTCACACCATCTATACCCTCGCAAGACTTACTGATTTTTTCTATAATAGATAGATCAAGTCCTTCAGAAATGTTGGGAACACATTCGACTAATTGATTTGGCATGTTCCTTATACGATAAAGGCGACTGATGAATATTACGAATAATTAACCATAAAGGGCATCGGGAGAGGAAGTGAGACCGTTGGACTCGCGCTTCTCTTTAATGCGTTTCACAGCTAGTAAAATGTCGGATTGACTCACCTTAGAGCGTCCCTCACGTATGGCTATCATTCCGGACTCAACTGTCGTCGCTTTCAGTTCAGCACCACTGAAACCTTCCGTAATCTCAACGATTTTACCAATATTCAATCTTTTTGTGCTCATTTTTGTTAAGTGTATATCAAGAATCATTTTTCGTCCATCATCATCTGGTAGTGGAATTTCAATCACTCTATCAAATCTTCCAGGCCTTAGCAAGGCATCATCAAGAATGTCTGGCCTATTAGTTGCGGCTATTATTTTAACATCCTCTAAAGCATCAAAGCCATCAAGTTCTGCTAATAATTGCATGAGTGTTCGCTGAACTTCTCTATCACCACTGGTTGCAGAATCTAATCTTTTGGCGCCAATTGCGTCGATCTCATCTAGAAATATTATCGAAGGAGATTTATCTTTTGCAAGAGAAAATAACTCCCGGACCATACGCCCTCCCTCGCCAATATATTTCTGGGCTAACTCTGAGCCCACCATACGAATGAATGATGCATCAGTGTGGCTTGCAACAGCTTTCGCTAACATTGTCTTTCCACAGCCTGGTGGTCCAACAAGTAGTATTCCCTTTGGAGGTTCTATTCCAACTCTCTTGAATAACTCCGGCTTTTCCAGCGGTAGTTCAATAGCTTCTCTTACCTGCATAATTTGCTCATCTAATCCTCCGACGGTATCGTAATTTACATCTGGTTTCTGAACCATTTCAGCTCCAGATACCATGGGGTCCCAAGCGTCGTGCAATATTTCAATTATAGACAAGGTGTCTTGATTTAACGCTATACGAGTTCCGGGACGTAATTTGTCAATGTCTAATCGTTGATTTATTGCTACTTGGAAAACTGTTCCGTTAGATGATCTAACAATAGCCCTTTCGTCATCAAGTATATCTTGCAGATGTCCTACAATCAGGGGCGGGCTCTTCAAGATTCGAACTTCCTCATCCAACTTACTTGCCCTTCGTTTAATGTCTGTCAACTCATTTTCTAGATGTACTCTATCAGAGATCAGTCGTTTAACCTCATCATGAAGTTGAGTAAACTCCACTTCTAGGGATTTCAAATCGCTATCCTCTGTCGACATCGGTGACGTAGGCTTGGTGTCAATGTCTGTGCCCATGACTTGCGAGACAGGCTACCCTTATTCAACTATACGTGATAACTGCTCTAATCAATATATTACGAAGGCTTGAAGAATGATGTCGAACTACGATAATTCGAGACGTTATGGCAGACTGTGAACTATGCGGTGCTATGCGAGTTTCCACGCGAGCTGTAATCATGGGGAAAGCCCAGATACAGGCATGTAAACGATGCGTAGATAAAATGGGCTTAGTTGAACATAAGGTTGCTCCAGGACTATCCAATATTAATGCATCTAGGAATTCAACATCTGGAGGGTATGGTGGAATTGGTAAAAAGGGCAAAGATATTATGCTGAAAAGGGAAAAAGTATTACACTCTAACTTCGATAAAATTGTTACTCGAGCAAGAGAAGAAAGAGGATGGGACAAAAGAGAACTTGCTAGAAGGATGGCTGAGAAAATTAACATCATCAACAGTGTTGAATCTGGTAAACGTCCAACGGATAATGTAATTCGGAAACTTGAAAAAACATTAGGGCTAAAATTAATGGTGGACTCTAAGCCTGATGAAAATCGCCATGTCCAAAGTGGCTCTAGACGTGGATTTACACTTGGTGATTTTTTACTTGATGGAAAAGAATGATTATGTCTAAGATTCCTAAATTGCACGCTATTTGGCTTGCCCAGGATGACCCAAAAAAGAACACAGCAGTTAAATTGTCAAAGAGAAATCAATTAAAACTCCATAAAAAATTCAATGGTTTACCCAAAAAAGGTATAATTTTAGAACCACTTTGTGGGAAGATATTAGGTCCGGAAGACCATAATTTGCTACAAGATTCTCGTGGGGCTTTAGTTGGTCTAGATTGTTCTTGGAATCAAATCGAATCCTCTGTCGAAACTGTGATGAAAAGAACAAGATTAGTCCCGCGAACGCTGCCATTACTACTCGCAGCAAATCCCGTCAACTGGGGAAAACCATCTAAACTAACAACAGCAGAGGCACTAGCAACAGCTTTGTATTTACTTGGTTCTGAAACTAGGGCTAGAGATTTACTCTCTGCTTTCAATTGGGGAGAGCAATTCTTCATCCTAAACCAAGAACCTCTTAAAGCATATAGAAATGCTAAATCATCTTCTGAATTAGTAAACTTACAGTTTGAATTCTTTGATATCGATATCAACCAGTAGACAACTTTCAAATGGTGTAAGACCTAGAATATGTATGGTTAAGAGACCTATCCATAGACTTACTGGCAATCACGCTAAGCCTGAAATCGATGAATTGGCTGAGGAAGTTGTGATATCAATACTGAAAGGATCGGAGGTGCAAGTCAGATTATTAGCTACACCTAAAGACCTGGAAGATTTAGCATTTGGTCACTTTATTTCAGAAGGTAGAGGTTCAATAAACTCTGCAACTGTTGATGGTTACAACGTAAGCGTAAGTGGAAAAATAGAAAAAAGACCCTCAGAGGATTTGCTTACAGCAGCGTGTGGTGCTTGTACTAGTGGAGATATCATTGATCCGACTGGTATTATAGAATCAAATTTCAAATTCTATCATAATCTAAAAGATACCATGAATAAAATGAAGAAAAACCAGCAAATTTTCCATAAAACTGGTGGAACTCATGCAGCGGCTATATTTGATGAAAATGGCAAATTGATTCTATTAAGAGAGGACATCGGACGTCACAACACTGTTGATAAAGTCATTGGGGCTGCAAAACGTCAATCACTCGATATTGGCGTTATTGCTCTATCAGGTAGAGTAGGTTGGGAAATTGTGGCAAAGTGTGTTAGAACAAATGTTCCAATTATCTTGGCTGTGGGTGCAATTAGTTCATCTGCTGAGATTTTGGCTAGAAAGTCAGGAATGACGCTCGTGGGTTTTGCAGCCTCTCCAAATCCATCTGTGATAGGAGAATTAAACCGCATCATTGACAAGGAATAAGGATAGTTGGCTTGGTATGTCGAAACGGGAGGGGGTAATTTCAACAACTCCCATCGACCACAACTACTTGAAAATTAAAAAACCCAAATCAATCGCTGCAGGTATTCCTGCCGCTACTTCATCAATGCTACATGGAATAAAAAAAATGGGCATAACTAAAACAATCAAAACCCTAACTACAATCAATCAACCACTTGGATTTGATTGTCCGGGATGTGCGTGGCCTGATCCTGATCATTCCTCGACTTTTGAATTCTGTGAGAATGGAGCGAAGGCAGTTGCTGATGAAGCAATGAAGGGAGGAGTTAATCCAGAATTTTTTGGGAAGTATTCTGTCCAAGAATTATCTCAAAAAAGCGACTTTTGGCTAAACCAGCAAGGTCGAATAACTCATCCAATGATTTTAAGAAAAGGGAGTAACTATTATGAAAAAATCGATTGGAAAGAAGGGTTTGAAATTATTAGAAATAATATAAAAGAAAGTAATAATCCTGACAAAGCTGTTTTTTACACATCTGGTAGAACCTCCAACGAGGCAGCATTTCTCTACCAGTTATTCGTCAGAACACTAGGAACCAACAATATGCCCGATTGTTCTAACATGTGCCATGAATCCAGTGGTATCGCACTAATGGAGGCAATAGGAATCGGAAAAGGAACTGTAACGTTAGACGACTTTAACCACTCAGATCTAATTTTAGTAGTGGGACAAAATCCTGGAACAAATCATCCAAGAATGTTAACTGCCTTAAGGGATGCAAAACGCAATGGTGCCAAGATAATTAATATCAACCCACTTTCTGAAACAGGTTTGGTTCGGTTCAAGCATCCCCAAGATTACATGAAATTATCTTTTGGAAGCGAATCGTTGGCAGATATACATCTGCAAGTAAAAATTGGTGGAGACGCAGCACTATTACATGGCCTAATCAAATTACAATTAGAAAAAAATGCGATAGACAATGACTTCATCATGGAATCTACATCAGGATTCGATGAAATGGTTGCTAACGTGAATTCTACATCTTGGGAGCGCATTGTTAGAGATTCGGGGATAAGCCGAGAGAAAATTAACGAAGCTGGTGAGTTAATATCGTCATCGAATGCAACAATAGCATGCTGGGCAATGGGCCTTACTCAACACAAAAACGGTGTTAATGTAATTCAAGAAGTCTGCAATCTAATTCTTCTTGGAGGACACATTGGGAAAAAGGGCGCAGGGCTTTGTCCTGTAAGAGGTCATTCAAATGTTCAAGGCGACCGCACTGTTGGAATTTGGGAGAGGCCAACCGCCGCATTCTTGGATCTCTTAGATGCAGCTTGTGGTATAACTAGTCCAAGAGAACATGGTGTTGACGTTGTTGAAGCAATAACCAAAATGAACGAAGGAGATGTCGATTTATTTATGTGCATGGGTGGCAATTTTTTATCAGCCACTCCTGATACGAAGACTACTGCAAGTGGACTTAGAAACGTAAAATTGACGGTTCAAATATCAACAAAACTAAATCGGTCACACTTGGTCACGGG
>CESW01117500.1_pt1 | contig 22671 bp, 29 predicted proteins | sample 531171 | NCBI WGS metagenome assembly CESW01 (sample SAMEA2621859, study PRJEB7988) | marine metagenome | biome: marine biome (ENVO:00000447); feature: surface water layer (ENVO:00002042); material: "saline water (ENVO:00002010), including plankton (ENVO:xxxxxxxx)" | depth 5 m
CATCTCTCCTTGTAGAAGCTTTTATAATTAAAAATATTTAATTCAACTATAAAATGGTTTATCTAATCTTAATGTTATTTAAATCATTAAATTAACTATGAAAGATCAATTTAATAAAGGATTAATACTAACTTCGCTAGGATCATTTTGGTGGGGGTTTATCGGCGTAATTTATTTTAAATATGTATCATTCATTGGACATGTTGAATTAGTTGTTCATAGGTGTTTATGGACAGCAGTAATGTTGTTTATCACAACTTCTATTTTTTCAAAATGGAAAATTTTTTTTCAAATAATTTCTATCAAAAAAAACTTATATGGTTTGTTTATTTCTGGATTATTAATTTTTATAAATTGGGCAATATGGATTTATGCAGTAGCCACGGAAAGAATTATTGATGCAAGTTTTGGATATTTCATTATGCCAATCATAAGTGTATTGCTTGGATATATTTTTTTTAAAGAAAATCTAAATAAAAAAAGAACATTTTCAATTATATTAGTTCTTATTTCAATTATAATTCTAATTTTTTCAGATCTCAAAACTTTTCCTTGGGTTGGTATAATAGTGGCATTAAGTTGGGCTTTTTATAATCTAGTTAGAAAAAAAATTAATGTAGATACTGATGTTGGTTTACTGATTGAAAGTTTTTATATACTTCCATTTATAATTATAATTTTTTACTTTATAACTAAAAATGGTTTAAATGATTTTACCTTTTCTAATCTACAACTAAGTCTTTTTTTAATTCTAGCTGGTCCTATGACAGTGATTCCTTTGTTCTTGTATGTTAGAGGGGTAGAGCTTATTGGCTTAGGAGCAACAGGAATGATATTTTATATTACTCCCACATTACAGTTTATACTTGGATATTTTTATTATAACGAAGATTTTTCGTTATTAAAATTTGTAAGTTTCATTATAATCTGGTTTGCTGTAATTATATACCTTAAGGATCTTTATGAAAAAAATTAGTTTTCTTGCTATACTTTTTACTCTTTTAATAACAAAATCATCATCAGAAAATAATATAGAATTTGATATATGGAAAGAAAATTTCAAGAAATTGGCTTTATCAAAAAATATTTCTGAAAAAACTTTTGATATAACTATGTCTAATGTAAAATTTTTACCAAAAGTAATTGAATACGATAGATTTCAACCTGAGTTTTATGAAGATACAAAGACATATATTTCTAAAAGAACTTCAATAAACAAAGTTAAGAAAGGTTTAGATTTTTATAAAAATAATAAAAATATAATAAATAATGTTGAAAAAAAATTTAATGTAGAAAAGGAATTACTTTTATCACTAATGGGTATTGAAACAAATTATGGAACATATGTTGGAAAAATGGATATATTATCATCTTTGTCTACTTTAAGTTTTGATAAACGAAGATCAGAATTCTTTACTAATGAGCTTTTAATTTTATTAAGATTAGTTGAAAATAATAAAATTGATTATAAAACTTTATATGGTTCTTGGGCTGGCGCATTTGGTTTTTTTCAATTCATGCCCTCAACAATTAAAAACTATGCAATTGATTATAATGATGATGATTTTATTGATCTCAAGGACTCAACTGATGCTTATGCTTCTGCAGGAAATTATTTAAGCAATATGGGTTGGAGAGATAACTCTCATTGTTTTTACAGAGTTGAATTAGATGAAAATATTTCAAATAAATATTTAAATGTTTCAGCTAAGAAATTAACAAATAAAAAGAATTTAAAATATTTTAAAAAATTTATTAAAAATTCAGATCATTTAAATTTGATAGATGAAAATTTAAAGGTTGCAATAATTACTCCTGACAAAGATATTATTCCAGACTCCAAAAAACTTAATCCAGCATTTATTGTGTTTGATAATTATGAAATAATATTGAAATGGAACCGCTCTTTAAGATTTGCGCTTGCTGTATGTACTCTAAAAGAAAAAATTAAAAATGAATTATAAACATCTTTTTTATATAATCATTTGCTTATTTTTATTTAATTGTAATCAAGCTACCAAATACAATTCTGATAAAATAAAAACAAATTTCGAAAAAAAATATGAAAATCTTGGATTTGCTCTAATTTATAATGAGGAAATCCCCAAAATAAAAAAATTAGATCCAAGATCATTAAATATTTATCATAAATTTATAAAAAAAAGATCTATTGTTAAAATCACAAACCCTATTAATGGAAAGTATTTAATAGCTGAGGTTAAGTCTAACAAAATTAAATTTTCAAGTTTTTATAATTCTGTTCTAAGTTTAAGAATAGCAGAGGAATTAAATTTAGATTTTTCTGAACCTTATGTGAAAATAGTTTTAATATCAAAAAATAATACTTTTATAGCAAAAAAAGCTAAGATGTTTGATGAAGAAAGATCAGTTGCCGAAAAAGCTCCAGTAGATGGTATTCAAATAAATGATTTAAATCAAAAAAAAGAAAAAAAATTAAAAACTAAAGATAAAAATTTCTCCTACTCAATCAAGGTTGCTGATTTTTATTATAAAGATACAGCGCAGGTCATGATTAATAGAATAAAAAATGAAATTTATATTAATAATTTGTCTATAATGAGATTATCTAAAACAAAATTTAGGGTATTAATAGGACCGTTTAATGATATAAAATCTTTAAAGGACTCATTTGAAAGAATGAATTCTTTAGATTTTGAAAATCTTGAAATTTTAAAAAATGTTTAAAAAAATTATTATTCTTTTACTTTTAAATATATTTTACTGCCAAAATTTATTTGCTAACATTGAAATAAAAGCAAGAACTGCAATACTCCAAGACTTTTTCTCAGGTGAGATTTTATACGAAAAGGAACCTGAAATATCAATTTATCCTGCTTCAATGACTAAAATAATGACAAGTATTATCGCCTTTGATTTAATTAAATCGGGTGATTTAAAACTTGATGAAAAATTTATTATATCAGAAAAAGCTTGGAGATTATCTACAGCTGGTTATTCATCAATGTTTGTTATGGTTGGTGATGAAGTAACTGTGGAAAATTTACTTAAAGGAATAATAGTAGCATCAGGAAATGATGCATGCATTGCTTTAGCAGAAGGAATAGCTGGAAGTGAAGAGGAGTTTTCAATAATGATGACCTCTAAAGCCAAAGAAATTGGTATGCAAAATACTAACTTTGCAAATTCATCAGGTATTAATGATCCAGATAATTATTCTACAGTTAAAGATGTAATGATAATGTCAAATTATCTTATCAAAAATCACCCTGAATATTACAAATGGTTCAGTGAAAAAGAATTTACCTGGGATAGAACAGGGGGAGACCCAATCACTCAGGGAAATAGAAATCCATTATTATATAAAAATCTTGGAGCTGATGGCATCAAGACAGGATATTTGGCTGTTGAAAAATATTCTTTAGCTTCTTCAATTAATAGAAATGGTAGAAGATTAGTTGCAGTTGGTAGTGGGTTTGAAACAAAATCAGAAAGATCAAGAGAAAGTTCAAAACTTTTAATTTATGGTCTTACAAACTTTGACTTAGTTGAAATATCAAATAAAGACGAACCATTAGGTAGTGTTGATGTGTGGTTGGGAAAACAAAAGTCTGTGAAAGTTTATACCAAGGAAAATATTTTTAAAACTATTAAAAAGGGACAGAAAAAAAAATTAAAAGTTAAAATAATTTATGATGGTCCAATAGAGGCTCCAATCAAGAGAGATCAAATTCTAGCAAAATTAAAAGTTCTTTATGATCAAGAAGAGATAGGGAATTATGAACTTTTGGCTATAAAAGATGTAAAAAAAGTTAATATTTTTTCTCGATTGATGATGTCTCTAAACTATTTGATTTGGGGCGATGTCTAAAAAGCCAGTAATTGTTTTTGAAGGTATAGAGGGGAGTGGAAAAAGCTATCATTTATCTGCAGTTTCTAAATACTTGAAAAAAAAAAATATTGATCATATTAAAATTAGAGAACCTGGTGGAAGTTTAAATTCTGAAAAGATTAGGAAATTAATTTTAGATAAAAAGTCAAATTTTAAAAGAAATACCGATTTATTGCTATATCTTGCTGCTCGAAGTGAAAATATCGATTTACTGAGAAGATTTTTTAGAAAAAAGATTATTTTGATAGATAGATTTGTAGATTCAACGATTGCATATCAGCATTATGGTTTTGGAGTCGATATTAAAATAATAAGAATAATTAATAATTATCTTTTAAAAGATTTTAGAGTTAATTTAACTTTTTTAAACACTGTAAATACTAATAATATGGCAAAAAGACTTAAGTTAAGAAAAAATATAAATAGATATGATAAATTTAACAAAAATTTCTATAAGAAAGTACAAAATGGTTTTTTAAAATTAGCAAAAAAAAATATAAATAGATACGAAATTATAGATTCTAACAAAGATAAAGATAAAAATAGATCTATTATTATCAAAAAAATTAAAAAACTTATATGAATGATATAGAACCTGTAAATCAAACTAAATTGTTTGGTTTGAATAAATTTATTAATGAATTTATAGATTTAGCAAATGACAATATCCTGCCTAATAAAATTCTTTTAAGTGGATATAAAGGTATTGGAAAATCAACTTTAGCTTATCATTTAATCAATTACATTTTGTCTAAGAACGAAAAGTTCAATTACGATGTTAATGAATTTAAGATTAATATCGAAAATCAATCTTTTAAGACAACAATAAATAAATCTAACCCAAATTTAATTGTTATTGATATTGATCAAGATAAGAAACTAATTGACATTGATCAGATAAGAGATTTAATTCAGAATTTAAACAAATCTTCACTTAATAATAAACCTAGATTTGTTTTGATTGATAATATTAAATTTTTAAATGTTAATTCCACAAATGCATTATTGAAAATTCTTGAGGAACCTCCATCAAACGTTTTTTTCATTTTAATTAATAGTAACAGAAATATTTTAAAAACTTTAGTCTCACGATGTACAAATTTTAAAATAAAACTCACTAATCAAGAATGTTTAGAAATTTCTAGTAATCTAGTAGGGGGGAATTTATCTGAAAAAATTAATATGAATTTAATTAATTATTATTCAACACCTGGAAATATCTATAATTTATATAGATTTGCTGAAAAAAATAAATATGATTTATCAAACTTAAATCTAAAAGAACTTCTTAAAATTATTATAAATAATAAACATTATAAAGATAATTTATATATTAAATATTTAATTTACGATTTTATCGAGTTTTATTTTAGACAAATCAATTTTGATTTTTCATCTAAAATTTATGATAAGTATAGTTATTTCTTAAAGAAGATTTCAGAAATAAATAAATTTAATTTAAATGAGGAGTCACTTTTTTTAGAGTTTGAGGAAGAAATATTGAATGGATAAAAACTTTTATATATCAACACCTATTTATTATCCTTCAGCAAAACCTCACATGGGTCATGCTTACTCAAGTATAATTGCTGATTTTTTTGCGAGATTTAAAAGGATTGATGGATATAAAGTTCATTTTTTAACTGGTACAGACGAACATGGATTAAAGATTCAAAGAGCTGCTGAAGCTAAAGGTACAAATACGTTGGAATTTTGTAATGAAATTAGTAGAACATTCAAAGATTTATCAAAAACCCTAAATTTGACAAATACTGACTTTATTAGAACTACAGAAGAGCGTCATAAAAAATCAGTTCAACATCTTTGGAATGAACTAAAAAAAAATGATGATATTTATTTATCTAAGTACTCTGGATGGTACTCTGTTTCCGATGAGGCTTTTTATAATGATGATGAGATACATGAAGTTGATAAAAAAAAGATGGCAATTTCATCTGGCTCACCTGTAGAATGGGTTGATGAAGAATCCTACTTTTTTCGATTATCCAAATGGGAAAAACCTTTATTAGATTTTTATAAAGATAATCCAGATTTTATATTACCTTTAGCCAGGAAAAATGAAGTTATAAGTTTTGTTGAGAGTGGTTTAAAAGATCTATCTGTTAGTAGGAAAAGTTTTTCATGGGGAATTAAAGTTCCAAACGATAATAATCACGTCATTTATGTTTGGTTAGATGCGTTAACTAACTATTTAAGCTCTTTAAATTATCCTAATTATAATAGCGATTTATTTAAAAAATTTTGGCCAGCTTCTATTCATTTAATAGGAAAAGACATTCTACGTTTTCATGCTGTTTATTGGCCAGCTTTTTTACTTGCAGCAAAGATCCAGCCTCCAAAAAAAGTTTATGGCCACGGTTGGATACTTTCAAATGAAGAAAAAATGTCAAAATCTAAAGGAAACATATTAGATCCAATTGAAATAATAGATAAATATGGTCTAGATCCACTGAGATATTACTTAATTAAAGAAGTATCTTTTGGAAGTGATGGAAATATTTCACAAGACAGGCTAGAAAATTGTATAAATAGTGATTTAGCAAATAATTTTGGTAATTTGTGTCAAAGAGTTACAACTTTTGCTACCAAAAACTGCGGAGGTAAAATACCTGAAAATGTTAAATTTACAAAAGATGATTTGTTAATATTAGAAAGATATAAAAACAATCTAAATAAAATAAGATTAGAAATAGATAATCAAAATATCAATTATTATATTGATTATATTATCAACTCTTTATTTGAAGTTAATAAATATTTTAATGATCAAGAACCCTGGAAAATGAAAAATTATCCAATAAGATTAAATACTATTGTTTATACAACACTTGAAATTGTTAGAAAAATTAGTTTTTTGTTATATCCAATTATACCAGAATCCTCTTTAAAAGCTTTAAAGATTTTTAGTCTTGAGGAAAAAGACATTAAATTTTCTTCTATAGAAAAAAATGATTATTTGATAAAAGGAAACAAAATAAATAAGATTAATATTCTTTTTAATAAAATAGAGAAAAAATGATTGATTCACATTGTCACTTAGATTATGAACCGTTATTATCAGACTTAGATAATGTTATTAAAAGATCAAAAGACATAGGAATTAAAAAAATTTTAACAATATCTACTTCTATTGAAAGTTTTTATAGAGTGAAAGAAATTGTTCATAAAGATGATATAATCTTTGGTACTATAGGTATACATCCTCATGAAACAGATAATAATGAAATCAACCCAGACTTTATTATAAATAATTTAAATGAAAATAAAAAGATTATTGGCATTGGTGAGACAGGACTTGATTTTTATTACGATAATTCCGACAGAGAAAAACAAATTAAAAGCTTCAAGATACATATTGAGGCAGCACTAAAATCAAATATTCCTCTAATAATTCATTCAAGAAATGCAGAAGAAAAAACATTTGAAATTTTAAATGGCTATAAAGATGATAATCTCAAAATTTTAATGCATTGTTTTACTGGGTCACAAAAATTTTCTGAAAAACTTTTAAATTTAAATACTTATTTTTCTGCAAGTGGTATAATAACTTTTAAAAATTCTGTTGATTTACAAAATACATTTAATTCATTACCTTTAGATAGAATTTTAATTGAGACAGATAGCCCTTTTTTGGCACCTGTCCCTAATAGAGGGAAAAAAAATGAACCATCATTTATTGATTTTACTGCTACAAAATTAGCAGAAATTAAAAATATGGAAAAATCTGAAATTATAAAAATAACTACAAATAATTTTGATAATTTATTTTTTAAATAATTTCATATGAAGTTCATAATATTAGGTTGTGGAAGTTCAATGGGTGTACCAAGAGCAGATGGTTTCTTTGGTAAATGTGATCATAAAAATTCTAAAAATTATAGATCTAGATCTTCAGCACTAATTAAAAGTAAAAATATGAACATATTAATAGATACAAGTCCTGATTTAAGATATCAGCTTATTAAAAACAACATCAAAGATATACACAATGTGATTTATACACATAACCATGCTGATCAAACTCATGGTATTAATGATTTACGAGTTTTTTTCTTAAAAAACAAAAAGAAAGTTCCCGCCTATGCTGATCAGGCAACTAAAAAATATTTATCTAGTTCTTTTTCTTATTGTTTCAAAAAAAATAAGGATTATCCAGCTATATTAAAATTTATGAGGATGAAAAAAAAAATTAACTTTGGAAAATTAATTAAAATAGAATCTTTTAAAGTTAAACATGGTTCTATTCAAAGTTTATCATTTATAATCAATAGAAAATTAGCATATTTACCTGATGTAAATGAAATTTATGAAAAAGACTATCAAAAGTTCAAAAAATTAGATTATCTTGTAATTGATTGTCTAAGATATAAAAAACATCCATCTCATTTTAATCTTGAAGATGTATTAAGATTAAATATTCTTTTAAAACCAAAAAAAATGATATTAACAAATTTACATTCTGATCTTGACTATGAAAAATTAGTAAATATTTTACCCAAAAATGTTAAACCAGCCTATGACGGGTTATCTTTGAATTTTTAATATGGAAAAAAAAATTTTAATTGTAAATGCTAATTATTATCAAGAAATATCATTAGGATTAATAAAAAGTGCGAAAAAAGTTTTACCAAAAAAAAGTTTTATTAAAATTATAAATGTACCAGGAGTTTTCGAAATACCAGTTACTATTTCTAAACAATTAAAAAAATTTGATGCCTTTATCGCACTTGGTTGTGTTATTAAAGGAGAAACACCACATTTTGAATTTATTTCAAGCGCCTCTATTAATCAAATAATGAAACTGTCAACAAACTCAAAAAAACCTATAGGTAATGGAATTATTACTTGTTTAAACATGTCTCAAGCAAAAGCTAGAAAAATAAAAGGTGCAGAAGCTGCAAAAGCTGTAATGTCAGTTTTATCACAAAAATGAGAACATCTTTTAGTCCTAAAAATAATCCAAGAGTTATAATTATTCAAAAGTTATATGGAGAATATTTTAATAATGATCAGAAACTAACTTTTCCAAAGCATAGATTTAAAAAATTTATCAAAGATATCGTTTTGGGAACCATTGAAAGAAATGATCTTATACTAGATGAATTAAATAAAAATTTAGGAGAAGATTTTAGGCTCAAGAAATTAGATAAATTATTTCAGATTATTTTAAAGTCAGCAACTTTTGAATTTCTATATAAACCTAATTTATCAATAAAAATTATAATAAAAGAATATTTAAATGCATCAAATTTTTTTTTAGATGATTCTCAAACAAAATATTTAAATGTTTTATTGGATATAATTGCAAAAAAATTGAGATCTTAAATGAATGAATTTCAATTAATAAGGAAATATTTTTCAAATTTATCTAAAAATAATAAATCATCACTAAATCTAAATGACGATGTTTTCTTTGATAAATCAAAAAGATTAGTTATTTCGGTTGATACTTATATTGAAGGTATTCATTTTTTAAATTTTAAAAAACCAGAGTTAGTTATTAAAAAAATAATCAGATCGTCAATTTCCGATTTAATTTGTAAAGGGGTTAAACCAAAATTTTATTTTATTTCTGGATCTGGCAATAAAAAATCTTTTTCATCTTTCAATCTAAGTAAAATTATTAAGTCCTTAAAACAGGAGCAAAAAAAGTATAATATATCATTATGCGGAGGTGATACAGTTTTTTCTAACAAGTTGAGTTTTACTATAACATCACTTGGTTTTTCAAAAAAAATAATTTTTAGAAATAATGCTAAATTAAATGATGATATTTATGTTACAGGTAATTTAGGAGATAGTTTTGTTGGACTAAATATCCTGAAAAAAAAAGTTAATATTAACAAAAAACTAAAAAAATATTTTGTATCTAAATATTATTTGCCAGATCTTCATTTAAGATTAACAGATGATTTATTAATTTTTGCTAATTCATCCATTGATATTTCTGATGGTCTAATCTCTGACCTAGAAAAATTGATTAATAAACAAAAATTTTCTTATAGGTTGAAACTAACAAAAATACCGATTTCTGAAAATTTAAAAAAAATAATTTCTTTAAAAAAATTAAATAAAAAAAATTTTATTTCTCAAGGGGATGATTATCAAATCTTATTTACAGCAAATACATCAAAATCTAGAATCATTAAAAATATATCTAATTCTCTAGGTATAAAAATTTCTAAAATAGGAAAAATTTGTTCTCATTTAGATTATAATGAAATTATTGATGAAAAAGGGAAGAAAATTGCCCTTAAAAATAAAGGTTATAGTCATAAATTTTAAAGTTAATTATTGCCTTTTATAGCTTTTTTTGTATTGTCCGCATTTTAATAACTATCAACCAACAATTTTATTAGGTTTTATATGAACACATCTGTCGAAATTATACTTTTATACACTATTACTGCTGGTCTATTATCAATTATCTATGGATATTTTACGGGAAAGAGTATTTTAAACTCTAGTGCAGGAAATTCAAAAATGCAGGAAATCGCCTCTGCTATTCAAATTGGTGCTAAAGCTTATTTAGCAAGGCAGTATAAAACAATAGCAATTGTTGGTGTTGTTGTTCTAGTAATTGTTAGTATCGCTTTTAGTGCACTTGTTGGATTGGGCTATTTAATTGGAGCAACTTTATCAGGTATAGCAGGTTATGTTGGAATGTTAGTATCAGTTGAAGCTAATGTGAGGACTGCTGAAGCATCAAGAAAAGGATTATCTAATGGACTTTCAGTTGCTTTTAAATCAGGCGCTGTAACAGGTATGTTGGTAGCGGGTTTGGCCTTATTAGCTATAGCAGTTTATTATTATTTGTTATTAAAATTTAATATAGATGAAAGAGAAATTGTAAATGCTTTAGTAGCATTGGGATTTGGTGCATCTTTAATATCAATTTTTGCAAGACTAGGTGGTGGTATTTTTACAAAAGGTGCAGATGTAGGTGCTGATCTAGTTGGCAAAGTTGAGGCTGGAATTCCAGAAGACGATCCAAGAAATCCTGCTGTCATCGCTGATAACGTAGGTGATAATGTGGGAGATTGTGCTGGTATGGCAGCAGATTTATTTGAAACTTATGCAGTTACAATCGTAGCTACTATGGTTTTATCCTCTATATTTTTTAGTGGGGATTTAAGGATGATGATTTATCCTTTGACAATCGGAGGTTCATGTATTGTTACATCTATTTTGGGTACTTATTTTGTTAGATTAGGTAAAAGTAAAAATGTAATGAATGCTTTATATAAAGGTTTTGTAGTTACTGCGGTATCTTCACTTGTAATCTTGTATCCGGTAACAGATTACGTTCTTGGATTTACAACTGAATATTCAGTTAATGGAAAATCTTTTAATGGTATGAGTTTATACTACTGTGGAATAATTGGATTAGTTATTACAGGTTTACTAATTTGGGTTACTGAATATTATACAGGAACTAATTACCGACCAGTAAAAAGTGTTGCAGCTTCCTCTACTACTGGTCATGGTACCAATGTAATTCAGGGACTTGCTGTATCAATGGAAGCGACTGCCATTCCTGCTTTGATAATTGTATCTGGTATATTATTTACAAATCATATTGCAGGTCTCTATGGGATCGCTATTTCTGTAACGACTATGTTAGCTTTAGCTGGTATGGTTGTAGCATTAGATGCATATGGACCGGTTACTGATAATGCTGGCGGTATAGCTGAGATGTCAAAACTTCCAAATAATGTCAGAAAAACAACTGATGCCCTAGACGCCGTAGGTAATACTACCAAAGCTGTAACAAAAGGTTACGCAATCGGCTCGGCCGGATTAGGTGCCTTAGTTTTATTTGCTGCCTATGTTGAAGATATTAAATATTTTTCTTCAGTCGCAGGATCGAAATTAGAGGGAATTGTTGTTACGTTTGACTTGTCAAATCCATATGTAGTAGTTGGATTATTAATTGGAGGAATGCTTCCTTATCTTTTTGGTTCAATGGGCATGCAAGCTGTAGGTAGAGCCGGTGGAGCAGTAGTTATTGAAGTAAGAAGACAATTTAAAAGATTTCCTGGAATAATGAAAAAAAAGCAAAAACCAGATTATGCAAAACTAGTAGATCTTTTAACTGTTGCAGCAATTAAAGAAATGATAATCCCCTCACTTTTACCAGTTTTATCACCAATAATTTTATATTTTGTTATTTTTGCCATAGGGGGCCAAGTTGCAGCTTTAGCTTCGGTTGGTGCGATGTTGTTAGGTGTCATAATAACTGGATTATTTGTTGCAGTTTCAATGACTGCAGGCGGTGGTGCTTGGGATAATGCTAAAAAATATATTGAAGACGGAAATCACGGTGGAAAAGGTTCTGAAGCACACAAAGCAGCTGTAACCGGAGATACGGTTGGTGATCCATATAAAGATACAGCAGGTCCTGCAGTAAACCCAATGATTAAGATTACAAATATAGTTGCTTTACTTCTATTAGCTGTAGTTGCTGGAGGACATTAAAAGATTTATCAAAATTAAATTATTTTGCTTTTCTTTGACCTAACGGATCATTAATCTTATGGCGTAAACTTGTAAGCACACTTTCAACAAAGGATGTTTTTTTGTTTAATACTTTTGTTTCATCCTCAGCTATTCTAATTTTGTTCATGTTTTTTTTATCGTAAAATTTTTTATGAACCAATAGTCCTCTATTATCAAACTCTAAAACTAATGCATTATTAATTAATATCTTTTTTCTACCTAAGGTTTTTAGCTCACTGACAGTAGTTTTTCTCTCAATATAGATCCAGACTTCTTTATCAAAATAGCTAGAGGTAGAAGGAGGGCCTAATATAGTTTTTACGTCATTTTTGTTGTTTATAAAGACTTTTAAATCTTCTTGTTTTTTTTCTAAATAATGTATCCCATGATGTTTTACGACTTTTTCAAAAGAACAACTTGTGTTTATAATAATTATAATTATAAAATTAAATATTTTTTTCATGAATAATAACTACATATATCTCTATAATAAATTAATTGAATTAGCTAGAGATAAAAATCTTTATAAAGATTTTAAAAAACAAGATGAGTTTTCTGATAGATTAATCTTTTTTTTAATACATTTTGCATTTTTTTTTAAAGCTTTTAAAAATGAGGATAATAGAGAAATTTTGCAAAATATTTATGATTTTATATTTAGACAGCTTGAATTAAGTATCAGAGAAATAGGATATGGTGATCAATCAATCAATAAGAAAATGAAAGATTATTTAAATTTGTTTCATGATATGATTGATAAATTTCATTTTTGGGAAGATTTAAGTAAAGATAAAAAAGAAAAAATTTTGCAAAATTATATTTCTAATTCTGAAAATGCTCGAATTATACTAGATTACTTTGAAAATTATCTGGTTTACCTTAAAAAAAACACTTTAAATTCATATATAAAAAGTGTATCTAGAACGTAATTATGGCAGTTCCAAAACGAAAACAAACTCCTTCTAGAACAGGTATGAGACGTTCTCAGAACATGAAATTTTCAGCGAAAAATGTGATTGAAGATAAAAAATCTGGTGAATACAGATTATCTCACCATCTAGATTTAAAAACTGGCATGTATAAAGGTAGACAGGTTTTAGACCCAAAAGAATAAATAATTTTTTTAATTACAATTAATGAGTGATTTAATAAATATTGCCGTTGATGCAATGGGTGGTGATGGTTCACCAAAAAAAATTATTGACGGTATAATTCATAACCATAAACAAAAAAAAGACAATTTTTACAAAATTTTTGGAGATCAAAATCAAATTGAAATGCATTTAGATAGTAAAATTTATAAAGAATTTTATGAAATTGTTCACACTACAAATTTAGTTAAAAGTACGGATAGTCCACTTGAGGGTGCGAAGAGGGGTAAGGATACTAGTATGTGGCTTGCCATAGAAAGTGTAAAAAAAAAAGAGTCTGACATAGTTATTTCAGCAGGCAATACAGGTGCATTGTTAGTTATATCGAAACTGAATTTAAAGATGATTAAAAATATCGATAAACCAGCTCTTTCTGCGCTTTGGCCAAATAAAAAAGGTATGAGTGTTGTACTAGACCTTGGAGCAAATATTGAATGTAGTGCGAAAAATTTAGTCGATTTTTCTATAATGGGTGCATCTCTTTATAAATCATTATACCCAATGGAGAACCCTAATATTGCTTTATTAAACATCGGATCAGAGGAATTAAAAGGCAATGAAATTATAAAAGAAACATTTAAACTTTTAAATGAAAAAAAAAGTAATAATTTTAAGTTCTCTGGATACATTGAAGGTGATAAAATTATGAATGGAAATGTTAACGTAATAGTTGCTGATGGATTTACTGGTAATGTAGCTTTAAAAACTGCAGAGGGTACAGCAAATTTTATCACAGATGAACTTAACGTTGCCTTAGGTGGTTCAATTTTAGGAAAAATTTCCTCATTATTAAATATTTCTAATCTTAAAAGATTTAAAAAAAGATTAGATCCTAGATTATATAACGGTGCTATATTTATAGGATTAGATGTGCCAGTTGTTAAAAGTCATGGAGGTACAGATTTTTTTGGCTTTTCCAATTCTTTAGATGTTTGTAATAGAATTGTTAAGGGTGATTTAATAAATAAAATTAAAGAAAATATCTAATTAATGAGAGTTAACTTAACTAAAAAAGATTTAGTTAATCGAATTTATATGCAAATTGGATTCTCAAAAGAAATAACCAAAAACTTAGTTGATGAATTTTTTTCTCTTATAATTTTAAATTTAAAAAAAGAAAAACAATTAAAAATTTCAAATTTTGGTACTTTTTCAATTAGATTTAAAAAGTCGAGAATAGGTAGGAATCCAAAAACAAAAGAGACAAAAACTATTTCTGAAAGAAAAGTGGTTTTATTTAAACCTTCTAAAGATTTTAAAAAATTAGTGAATATATTATATGATGAATAAATCTGACAAAATATATAGAACTATTGGTGAGGTTGTTAAATTATTAGGTTTAAAATCTAAAAAAGGTAAATCTTTACCTACATATACAATTCGTTTTTGGGAAGAGGAATTTAAACAAATTAAACCTAAAATCCTCACTGGTAATAGACGATATTATGATCAAAAAAATATTTTATTACTAAAAAAAATACATTTTCTTTTAAAAGAACAAGGAATGACAATAGAGGGTGTAAAAAAAATTTTGAATAATAATGTAGCATTAAACCTTGACGGAATTAAAAATGATTCTATAAGAGTCATGAAATTTAAAAAAAAGATTATTAAAATTTCTAAATTAATTAAAGATCTAAAAAAATAAGTTATATATGGCTAAGAAAACACATGTAAAAGTAAGGTTGGTACCCGAGACTAAACCTGACAGTCCTTTCTTTTATTATGTTAAAAAACCAGCAGGTGGTGAAAAAGCTAAAATAAAATTAAAAGCTAAAAAGTATAATCCTGCAACACGTAAACATGAAATTTTTATAGAAAAAAAACTTCCACCGCATAGTAAATAACTATCTTTTTTTAAAATTTCTTTTTTCAAAGTCAATGTATGCTGAAATCATATTTCTCCATATTTTATAGGTTATTTTTGGATCAATTTTATTTTTAATTGATTTTCTTCTTATATTTCTAAGAATTAATTTGATTCTTTTATGATCAACTATTTGTTTTTTTTTATCTTTGAGTTTTATAACTTTTTTAACAAGGGATGTTCTTTTTTTAATAATCTTAATTAACAAATTATCTAATTTATCTAAATCATTTCTAATTATTTTTAGTTTTTTTTGTTTTAATGGCGACATTTATTTATTTGGATTATTAAAAAATTATTATATTTATTCACATATGTATACAATAAATCCTAAAATTAATAATCAAATGTCCCTTTGGTTAATTACAATGTTTTGGATTGTATCAATCATGATAGTTGTTGGAGGTTTAACAAGATTAACCGACTCAGGTCTTTCTATAACTGAATGGCAATTATTTTCAGGTTTATTTCCACCTCTTAGTCATAATGACTGGGTAAAATATTTTAATCTTTATAAAGAAATTCCGGAATTTAAATTACAAAATTATAATATGTCGATTGATGAGTTTAAAATAATCTTTTGGTGGGAATGGGTGCATCGTTTTTTAGGAAGATTAATTGGAATTTGTTTTTTAATTCCATTAATTTATTTTTCTTTTCAAATTAATATAAGAAAATTAATAAATTTATATTTGATTTTTTTCTTAATATGTATCCAAGGATTTATTGGATGGTATATGGTAAAAAGTGGCTTAGTAAATAGAGTTGATGTAAGTCATTTTCGTTTATCATTACATTTGGTTACTGCATTTTTGATTTTATCTTTAATTTTTTGGAATTATTTAAAATTAAGAATAAATATAACTATTTCCAACAAGATGAATATATACTTACCATTTACATTCTTAATATTAATATTTGTTCAAATAATTATAGGTGCTTTTGTATCAGGGATGGATGCTGGAAAAGTATATAATACTTGGCCTCTTATGAATGGTCACTTCTTTCCTAATGATAATGACATTATTAATATATTTAAGGTCTCAGCCTTAAGTGATCCGTCTTTAGTCCAATTTCTTCATAGAAATTTAGCATATATAATCGGTTTTTCCTACATCATCATATTGTATAAAATTTATAAAAATAAAATGTATGACTTATACAAGTCAGTAAATATTTTGGGTTTTATTATAACAATACAAATTATACTGGGTATATTTACAGTTATAAATGGTGCACATATTTATATTGCTGCAATGCATCAATTAACTTCAATTTTTTTAGTAACCTCGTCGGTATACTTTTTCTATATAAACACAAAATCTAGCTAACTGCTTTTAAGTTTCCTTTTGAAGATTTATTTAAAGCTTGATCTAGATCTTCGATTATATCATCAATATGCTCAATACCTATACATAATCTCACATAACCATGAGTAACACCTGATGCTGCGAGTTGTTTATCATTTAATTGACTATGAGTCGTGCTAGCAGGATGAGTTGCTAGACTTCTAGCATCTCCAATATTTGCAACATGGTAAAACATTTTTAAGGACTCTATAAATTTTTTACCAGCAATAATTCCACCTTTAAGCTCAATACCAACCATTGCACCATTTCCACCTTTTAAATACTTTTTTGCTCTATCAGAAATTTTCTTTTCATGTTTGGTTGAATAAATTACTTTTGAAACTTCTTTGTGATTTGATAAAAAATCAACTACTTTATTAGCATTTTCACAATGTTGTTTCATTCTTAATGCAACGGTTTCTAACCCCTGAATTACTGAAAAGGCATTGTCAGGAGCCAAAGATGATCCAAGATCTCTTAATAAGCAGACTCTAGCTCTAACAGCAAATGGTATGTTTGCACCTGTTAATTCTGGAACTGCTTTACCCCATACCACACCACCATAACTGGGATCAGGTTCATTGAATAAAGGCTGTCTTTTTGGATCAGCTGTCCAATCAAAATTCCCTCCGTCAACTAAACTACCTGCAACTACTGTGCCATGCCCACCAATATACTTTGTTAAAGAATGAATAGTTATTGCAGCACCATGTTCGATAGGTCTACAAATAACAGGAGCTGCTGTATTATCCATTATTAAAGGTATGTTAAATTTCTTTCCTATATCTGCAACCTCTTGAATTGGAAAAACTCTTAGATAGGGATTTGGTAGAGTTTCTCCATAAAAAGCTCGTGTCTTGTCATCAACAAGTTTTTCAAAATTTTTGGGATCTGCAGGGTCAGCATATCTAATCTCAATTCCTAATTTACTTAAAGTATTTGTAAAAAGTGAGACGGTTCCTCCATAAAGATCTGTCGAACTTACAATATTGTCACCTGTTTGAGCAACATTTAGGATAGCAAAAGTTGAGGCTGTTTGGCCAGACGATACTGTTAAACAAGCTAAACCACTCTCTAATTCAGCTAATCGTTTTTCTAAAACATCATTTGTTGGATTCATTATTCTTGTATAAATGTTTCCAAATTCCTCCAATTTAAAAAGTTTTGCAGCATGTTCAGTATCGTTGAATTGATACGCAGTTGTTCTGTAAATAGGAACAGCTACAGCATTAGTAGCTGGATCTTTCCTATACTCACCACCATGTAAAGCGATGGTTTCTGGATTATTTCTTTTCTTTCTCATTTTACTCCTTTTTTAGTGCTTTAACTAAATGTAAGGCGCACAATATAGTTCAAATGCCCACCGATTGTTGTATGAATTTCCTGTTTAGCTGTTGTAGCCCGCAATAGGATCAAATCGGCAATTATATTTATAACAAATAAACGATATAAAACAATATAAATATCAATTTGACTTTGTACCTATTAATAGTATTAATCCAGGCACAATGACAAAATTCGTTAAAAAAGACCAGGTATCCTCGTCATGGTATGAAATTGATGCTAAAAATGCAGTTGTGGGGAGATTAGCAACTGTAATTTCTAAAATTATTAGAGGAAAAAACAAAAATACATATACTCCACATATGGATGATGGTGATTTTGTAGTTGTAAAAAATATTGAACAAATAAAATTTACAGGTAAAAAATTTCATGAAAAAAAATATTTTAAACATACAGGTTATCCAGGGGGAATTAAAGAAGCTACACCTGAAAAACTTGCTCAAAAAAAACCTGGAGAAATTTTAAAGATGGCAGTCAAAAGAATGTTACCTAGTGGAGTTTTAGGAAGAAAACAACTTACTAAATTGAAAATTTATGTCGGTGACTCCCATCCTCATAATGCTCAAAATTTAAAAAGTCTTGAACTAAGTAAAATGAACAAAAAAAATATTTTTAGAAAATAAAATGGAAAATACTCAGCAAAATTCAAAAATATCGAAAGTTAAATTAGATTTCAAAGATAGTAAATATGCAACTGGCAGAAGAAAAACCTCTATTGCTAAGGTTTGGTTAAAAAAAGGTTCAGGCAAAATATATGTAAATGGCAAATTATTTAGTGAATATTTTTCTAGCGAGAATCACAAAATGCAAGTAACTAGACCTTTTGAAATAATTGATCAACCAACAGAATATGACGTAAGATGCAGTGTCAAAGGGGGAGGCCCAACTGGTCAAGCTGGAGCTATGGTCCATGGCATTTCAAAAGCTCTAGTAATGATTGATGAAAATTTTAAATCAAAGCTGAAAACAGAAAAACTTACCACCAGAGACTCTAGGGCTGTTGAAAGAAAAAAACCTGGAAGAAAAAAGGCTAGAAGAAGCTTTCAATTCTCTAAAAGATAATTTTTTTTTAATTTTTAACTGTTATAATATAAAATGCGCAAGCTTAATGCTTTAATTGCTGGATCAACTGGTTACATTGGTGTTCAATTAATAAAATTGTTAGTTAAACACAAAAATGTAAATATAAAATATTTATGTGGAAATACATCTGTTGGTAAAAATATTTCATTCTATGATAAGTCATTAGGATCAAAAAAATTACCAAACATAAAAAAATTTAATAAAAAATACTTAAAAGATGTTGACATTATTTTTACAGCTTTGCCAAATGGTGAGGCTCAAAAAATTTCTAAATATCTTTTGGATAAAAACACTTTAATTGACTTAGCAGCAGATTTTAGACTTAACAAAAGTAGTGAATATCAAAAATGGTATAAGTTAAAACATAAAGCAATAAGTAATATTAAGAAAAGTATTTATGCTTTACCTGAATTCTCAAAGGGAACAGTAAAAAAATTTAAAATAATAAGTTGTCCCGGTTGTTACCCAACCTCAATACTCCTACCATTAATACCTCTTATAAAAGAAAAAGCAATTGATACCAAAAATATCATTATTGATTCAAAATCTGGCTATTCAGGTGCTGGTAGAGGAGTTCATAAAAAATATAAAAATAAAAATCTTTATGAATCGTTGAGTTCTTATGGTGTCTTTTTTCACAGACATAATTCCGAAATCTTTCAAGAACTTAAGAAAAATACTAATTCAAAGATTAATTTTACTTTCACTCCTCATTTAACCCCAATGTTTAGAGGAATATTAAGTACCATTTACTTAGATTTAAAAACAAATTTTAATATAAGAAAAATTTCTAATATTTTGAAAAAAAATCATAAAAAAAACCACTTTATCAAAATTTTAGATGATAATACTATGATAAGTACAAACGAGGTAATTAATACTAACAACTGTTTAATATCAATATGTAAAACAAAAAATAAAAACAAGATTATAATTTTGTCTTCAATTGATAACTTAATTAAGGGTGGAGCTGGGCAAGCAGTACAAAATATGAATATTAAGTTTGATTTTTCGAAGTTTGAAGGTCTAAGATGAAAAATTTATTATTTTTATTATTATTTTTAATTTTGGGTTGTTCAAATCAATTTGAGACAAATCTAAATATTTCTAATACCATGTCTTTTGATGAGTTTGAACAAAAAGTTATCGATTATGCTCAAAATAATCCATATCCAAATATAGATGAATAAAATAATTAATATTGCAATTGTGGGATTGGGCCAAGTAGGAATTTATCTTTATAACGAATTAAAACTCAAAAAAAAAGAAATTGAAATAAAGACTGGAAAAAAAATAAACATTGTTGCTATTTCTGCAAAAAACAAAAATAAAAAAAGAAGATATAATATTAACAAAAAGATTTTTTATACAAATCCATTAAAAATTTTAAAAGAAAAAAAGATAGATGTTTTATTTGAGTCTATTGGTCAATCAGATGGTATATCAAAAAAAATAGTAACAATGGCATTAAAAAAAAGAATTAACGTAATAACACCAAATAAAGCTTTAATTGCCAAACATGGAAATGAATTAGCTAAATTGGCTGAAAAGAATAATGTAAATTTAGAATTTGAGGCTTCTGTTGCTGGAGGAATTCCAGTACTTAGAACTATTAAAGAAGGTTTGGCTACAAATAAAATAAAGAAAGTTTATGGAATTTTAAACGGTACGACTAATTATATTTTAACCGAGATGGAAAATTCAAATGAAACCTTTGGCAAAGTTTTAAGAAAAGCGCAAGAACTTGGTTATGCAGAACCAGTTGATCCTAAATTAGATTTAAACGGATTTGATGCATTTGCAAAAGTTAGGATTTTATCAGCTCTAGCTTTTAATAATCAAATTTCAAATCATAAATGTATTATGGAAGGCATCGAAAATATCGATTTAAAAGATATAAAAATTGCAAATCAATTGAATTTTAGAATTAAGTTACTTGGTATATGTAAAATAATAAATAATCGATTATTTGAAACTGTTCATCCGTGTTTAGTTGGTAAAGATACATATATTGGTAATGTAAATGGCGTCATGAACGCTGTTATAATTGAAGGTAAACCAGTAGGGGAGAGTGTACTTCAAGGCGAGGGTGCTGGACCTGGACCTACATCTTCCTCGTTATTATCAGATTTATTGTCAATTTTACGAGGGAATATTAAATACCCCTTTGGTGTCGCTTCAAACAAAAGAAAAGTTGTTAAAGTCTTTAATAATGACGAGTATTTAAACTCTTTATACTTGAGGTTTGAAGTTAGAGATAAACAAGGTGTTCTATCTTCAATAACTAATCGATTAGCAAAATATAAAATATCCGTAAAAAGGATAATACAAACACCAGATAAAAAAAGAAATTCAGCCACTATTGTTATAATTAGTCATAAAACATCAGAAAAGAATGCTAGAAACTGTTTATCAATATTTAGAAAAAATAAGAATATTTTGAAATTTCCAACTATAATTAGATTATATAGTTAATGGAAATTTATATTAAAATTTTTGAGGTTATTTTTCCTGTTTTTTTTGTTATCGGCGTTGGTTATTATCTCGGTAAAAAAAATCCTAAATTTGACACTAATTTCATAACAAATTTTGCTGGTAATATTGGGACACCAGCTATGATTTTTTATACGGTAACAACAACTGGGATTACTTTAAGCATTTTTATTCATTATTTTATTTATGCATTAATTATGATTGGTGGATTTGCTATGGTTGGACTTTTACTTCTTTTTTTTCTTAAAAAAGATCTTAGTATGGAGTTACCACCCCTAATACTACCAAATACAGGCAATATGGGGATTCCAATTTGTCTTTTTGCATATGGAACACAAGGACTTGGTGTTGCCTCTGCCATTGCTTCTGTTATTATATTATTCCATTTTACATTAGGTGTTTTTTTAGCAAAAAAAAGTTTCTCTTTTGATATTTTAATTAAAAGTCCACCTGTGTATGCAATTATTATATCTGTTTTCTTTTTATATTTTGAAATTGATGCACCTTTATTTCTTGAGAACACAACATTCCTACTAACCTACGCAACAATTTTCTTAGTTTTAATGTCATTAGGTATTGCTCTTACAAAATTTAAGTTTTCTGTAAAAAACTCAATTATACTTTCTATTTGTAGGGTTTTTGTAGGCCCTTTAATTGCATTTACTGTGATTTATAATTTCAATTTATCCGGGTTAGCTGCTGGAGTATTACTTATTCAGAGTGCAATGCCTAGTGCAATATTGAATTATCTTGTCGGAAGTATGTATTCACCAAAAAAAATTGTTGATAGTGTTGCAAGTACTATTGTTGTTTCAACTCTTATGTCGTTTATAACTATTCCAATTGTAGTATTCTTTGCTTTAAAATACTTTAATTAATCTATATCCTTATTTAATAAATGAAGGCTATAATATTTAATTTATTAGCTTGGATAATGCTTCCTATCATGGATGGATTTGCAAAATATTTAAGTGCAGATTTACCAGTTTTACA
>CESW01019791.1_pt1 | contig 22582 bp, 11 predicted proteins | sample 531171 | NCBI WGS metagenome assembly CESW01 (sample SAMEA2621859, study PRJEB7988) | marine metagenome | biome: marine biome (ENVO:00000447); feature: surface water layer (ENVO:00002042); material: "saline water (ENVO:00002010), including plankton (ENVO:xxxxxxxx)" | depth 5 m
GGCGTATCAATGAAGTTTAATTGGTAAGTGACGCCATCTTTGGCAGTGTAATTCAAGGTGACACTTTGTGCCTTGATAGTGATCCCTCGTTCCCGCTCAATATCCATAGAGTCCAGGACTTGATCCGCCATCTCCCGCTCACTCAAGCCGCCACACATTTGGATAAAGCGATCCGCTAAGGTGGACTTACCGTGGTCAATATGAGCAATAATAGAAAAGTTACGAATGTGATTCATTAATACCGTTGTTCGATGATCTAAAAGGAAGGAATTCTAGCGCATTTTGCTTACAATGAATACGGCAAATCCAAACCCTGTAGGGATTTTGTGCCGTCCTTGTCTAAAAAGTAATCTGTTTGGGCCTGATAATTTTTGATAACCGCCAACAACTCTTGCTGACCCTGTTCATTGATCGCACAATCAATCACCACACCCACTTCTTGTTCAGAAAAAACACTATCACCTGGCGCTAACGTTGGGAGCACTTCCTGACTCACTAAACGGTACATCCGCTGTTTTACTTTGCCCAAATAATGGGTCCTGGCAATGATTTCCTGTCCTGTATAACAGCCCTTCGTGAAACTGACACCACCAACCAGATCATAATTGATATTGTGAGGCGTAAAACTCAAACTGGTGGCCGGATAAATACTCGCAATGCCATGACGAATTTGCTGCAGCCGCCAAACACTTTCACTCACCGCCGTACTGTGCTGACATAGATGCGCCCACACCGCGGTTAACTCTGAGGCGTTTCCCCATATTTCGTAAGCGCTGTTGTCATCTTCCATGCAAACAACGACACTGTTATCGTATTCCATCAACTGGCCCTGTTGAGCGGGCACATCATGATAGTGCGCCCGCAAATGTTGACCACAATGTTCACCGTGATAACCAATCCCTACCCAGTCACTGGTCGTTAACGAGACTTGCGAAAACATGGCATATTTTTTTAGGCTGTCGATAAGAGTGTCGCACATTGCTAAAGGCAGACGCAGGTAATAACCGTCGTCAACTGTCATTAACAAAAAATTCGCCAACACCCGGCCTTTATGATTACAGTGACAACCTAAGTGGCTATGATGTTGCGACAATGCCTCAACATCACAAGTTAATTGCCCTTGCAAAAAACGCTTAGCATCAGGGCCTGAAATTTTGACTAAACGATAAGACGCTAAGGGAGCAACAACATAGCCCTCAATCAAGGCTTGGGCCTCTGCCGCCGGCTCTAAAAAACCTAATTCACCTGACGGCAGTTGTTTGCCGCCGAGGGTCCCTAAAAAATCTTGCCATTGATCAGTCATGGCGCTATGCTCGTAGTCAATATTGAATGAAGGCTATTATCCATGAATAATCCCCAACACGCAAAGCTACTCTGGCGTTGCCGCCGGGGCATGCTTGAACTCGACTTGATGTTGATCCCATTCGCTGAACAAGAGTTCCCCAACTTGAGCCCTGAAGAACAAGCCACCTTCGAGGAATTACTCACCGCCACCGATCCGGAATTATTCAGTTGGTTGACAGACAACGGCACGCCCGATAACCCGAAGTTTGCCGCCCTCATCCAACGGATCCGCGCCCATGCCCGCGAACAGCATTGAGCTCACACCCTCAGCCTGGTTACGCTTTTGGTTGCTGTTGAGTCATGGTGTGACATTTGTGCTGGTACTAGTATGTCTGGGTTGCGGTTGGCTACACTGGAGCTTAGCCGGTACAGGACTCTTATTTACACTTGTGCATTTTTATGTCAGCTGGCGTCGTCAGCAGGATCCCAGACGCCTAACCCACGTTGGCTTCAACCCTACAGGACTGTGGGAATTCGCCCAAGCTGATGGCCAAGAGCTGAAGTGTCGCTTAACAACCAAGCCCCAGCTCCACACAAGCCTATTCTTGTTGCTACACTTTAGAGACAGTGCGAGGCAAAGCAAACGGGTAATGATTTGCCGCGACAGTATGACATTAACACACTACAAAAGCATAATACGTAAGCTCGGGGACAGTCATGACCAAACTATCCGAAGATGAAGCAGCCGTTGAACATAAGCTCATCGAGCTCGCCCAAGATGGCGATGAAGAGGCTTTTGCTGAGCTCGTGCAAAACTACCGCATCAAAGTCGAAAAAATCATTGGTCGTTATGTTGATGACGAAGCGGAAGTTCATGATTTACGCCAAGAAGTCTTCATTCGCGTGTTTCGCGCATTACCAAAGTTTCGCGGTGATAGTTCATTTTATACCTGGCTTTACCGTGTCACTATCAATGCCGCCAAAAATTACTTACTCGCCAAAAGCCGCCACCCGCCAATAACGGACATTGATTTTGAAAATGCCGAGCTTTACTTCACCAGTAAAGTACCTCATGAAACCGGCTCTCCAGAACGAATGATGATCTCCCGTGAGCTGGAAGACCGGGTCTTTGATGTGATGGACAAACTCAGCGACGATTTGCGCATTGCCTTTATCCTCAGAGAAGTGGAAGGTTTAAGCTATGATGATATTGCCGACATCATGGACTGCCCTGTCGGCACCATCCGCTCCCGCATCTTCCGCGCCCGGGAAGTCATCAATAATGAACTACAAAAAGCGCAGAAGAAGTAACCCCACTACCTTGCATCATCCCCTGCTTAGCGCGATGCTTAGGGAATCGCGCCAAATTGTCGCGATTTTGGCGCGATAACTTGAAATCGCGACAAAATCGTGCCAGAATCGCGACAAAATGGGTGAATTGTGAACAACCATCCATTTAAACTGGTTTATTCTTTATCCAAGTCTCAAACTGCTTTGGTTCAATGTCATAAATAACAATGTTGTCGCTGTGTAAGTTTCCAATATCATTTTCAACCTCGTGACAAAAAGCTGAACGATGTTCTTTACTCACATTTTCACCTGCCCAAGATTGAATAAAATCTATAAGTTCTTGACCTTGATAATTCTCAGAGACAATCAGCTTAACTAACAACTTTATTTCATTCTGATACCTAAAACGAATAGGCTTAGGCTCTTTAATAGACTCCTTAACTTGCTTGTATTGCTTTGCCGATCGTTCATATGCCCAAATAAAAAGATCACGTAATAATTCGACCCGATTTAGTTCATAGACAGCCAACAGCCCAGCAACATAATCATCCTTGGGAACATCAATGAATGATAGCGGTGAAAAGTTCTCCCGGATCAGTGGAATATTAGCAGCCAACCTAGACACTCGTTTATTCACATCTTCAAATGCCTGTAGATATGGTATGTGAACCATTAAGAAAAATGACTCTTCAAATGGGTCCTCAATTTCCTTAGCTTTATCTATAATCAGCTGAAAGCACTCTTCAATTACTTGTGGAATTTCAAGAGGTGTATACACGGTACTAGCAACGCCAACCGGAATATTTCGGATCCGACCACAAGCGGCTAAATTTGATAGTAGACCATTTGAGAGTAATGCATGGATACCAAGAACTACATACTTCGTTAAATCTTCTCTAATATGTTCAACAATGAATTCTATTGCAGATCGATGGTTCATGATCATTTGTGCCTCTAAGGCTGCTTTTCCTTCTGCCTTTATCCCTAAATCAATCAGTCGTTTAGTCTCAAGAAGTGAATAAGTGTTGCCTTCCAATCGGCTTGAATTCCATGACAAATCAATCAAGAGACGATCTAATATGCGTTTAACATATGTGCCAGGTTCTAATTGCTGCTCAAAGTTACTTCCAATAGCCTTTAAATGTGCGCGCTCCTTCTCTGATAAATAAAATGTCTTATTTGGCTGATAATCTCTTAAAAAATCAACATTATATGGCACAGGAGCTCGTTGCTGAAGAGGCTGCATTATCTTATTTTTTAACTTTTCTGCTTCATTTGATAAGGGAACCTCAAATTGTTTTTTCTCAATGAAATAACGCCTGGCACTTTTTTCGCCTACTGATTGAATACTGCCAGACTCTAATAACTCATTGAGTCGTCGGAGAACTGTTCGACGAGCCATAGTCACATCCAGTTCTGCCATAATGTCCGCGATCTTTACTCCATCACGACTTCCCCTCAAGATCCGCAATATAGCTTCTTTCTCATCATCAACTTGGTCGCTCATTAGGCCTCACTTACATAATCTTATGTCTAATAGCGCTTTTTACGCCATGTCTGAATTTTACGCCACTTACGCCAAACTTCAAGGTTTTACGCCAAACCTAAGTTTTTTGCGCCAAAGCCCAATTCTTTGCGCCAAATCCCAATTCTTTGCGCCAAATCAGGTTTTTTTGCGCCACATTGGATTTTTGCGCCACTTGCGCCAAATCAGGGGTTTTTGCGCCAAATCCTAATTCTTTGCGCCAAACCCCAATTCTTTGCGCCAAATCCCAATTCTTTGCGCCAAATCCCAATTCTTTGCGCCAAATCCGAGTTTTTTACGCCACATTGGATTTTTGCGCCACTTGCGCCAAATCAGGGGTTTTTGCGCCAAATCCCAATTCTTTGCGCCAAATTGAGCCTTTGCGCCACTTTTTCGAGTTTTTCGCGTTGAACCGGCTTTTCGCACCAGAGCTATTTTTGATGCAGAAAAGGGTAAAAAATTAACGAAAAAGCGGAATGTATATGCAATACCTGAGCATTTTGAGTTGATTTTTTACCCTTTTATGCGCAAGACTGGTGCGGAATGTCGGATATGAGCAGTCACCCCAGGGTTGGGGTGACTATATATGCTTACTTATGATAATGCCGAAGTGCAGCAATCACGTCGGTGATGACAGATTCCCAGTCGCCGACCATGTGTTGGCGAAAGAGACGGGTATTAGGATACCAAGGAGTATCTTCCCACTCCAGACGCCAGCGCCAATCCGGCACGAAGGGTAACAGCATCCAGACCGCTTTACCCAAGGCACCAGCCAAATGAGCCGTGGCGGTATCCACAGCAATGATCAAATCAAGATTTGAAATACAGGCCGCTGTGTGTTGAAAGTCTTTTAGACGTTCATGAATATCAATCACAGTGTCCGTATTCTCAAGGATCTTGACTTCTTTTTGGTTAAGATCTTTGTGCAAGTTATAAAACTGCACACCAGGCACTTTAAAGATATCTTGAAAAATTTCTAGCGGGCACGTGCCACTTTGATGATAAGGATTATCCGGATTACGGGACCATACCACACCAACACGCATGCGTTTGTGTTTAGCGAAATATTTTTGCCAACGGGTACGTAAATTATGCGAGACCTTGAGGTAAGGAATTTCGCCAGGGATCGAAAATGCATCCGTTTGAAATAACCGAGGCAAGGCTAACATCGGTAAATGATAATCAAACTCAGGCAACTCCTCGCCGCGAGAGTAAACTTCATCCACCTCATGCATCAAACCGACAATTTTGCGTAATTCTGGTTGGCATTCAACAACAACACGCCCACCCTTAGCTTTAACCAAAGGGATAAAACGGCAAAAATTTAAGGTATCCGATAACCGCTGGGTTGCATGTAATAAGACGGTTTTGTCAGCAAACCCTTGCCCTTCCCAGAATGGTTGGCTAAATTCACGGGCTCGTGCCGGACTTTTGTAGCGCCATTCGTATTCCGGCCAACCTTCCGTATAATTGCCTTGTAGTAAATGCAAGATCCCCAGATTGCCATGGGCCTCAGCATTGTCCGGATCAAGTAAAATGGCTTGTTTAAACAGCGCCATTGCTTCATCGTATTGTCCCAATGAATGTAACGCCATGCCCATACCTACCATGGCATTAGCGTCTTTAGGATCACGTTCTAATTCCGATTGAAAGTGGGCTAAAGCCTCGTGGAGTTTCCCCTGGCTAACCAGCTCTGCTCCCTCCCCCAGATGTTCGATACCATGACGAACATCGGTTGATAGCGATTCCTGTAGTTGTTCCATTGCAATATCCTGTTATTGACTGTCTATCTCATTGTTTCATCGAAATTGCGGTATGTTTAACCGCATGCTCGGTGTCTAGGACAACAAGCGGATCCCTGTAAGTTGTGTGCGCTAGTCCTTCTGTCGCATGTGTGGGAATAAAATCACATCCCGTATTGATGGTGAGTCTGTAAAAAACATCACAAGCCTGTCAATACCTATGCCTTCACCAGCCGTCGGTGGCATACCGTGCTCCAGTGCTCTGACATAATCTTCATCATACATCATAGCTTCTTCATCCCCCGCTGCCTTCTCAGCGACTTGTTGGCGGAAGCGTTCAGCTTGATCTTCTGGGTCATTTAACTCCGAAAAGCCATTTGCGATTTCACGTCCGGCAACAAAAAACTCAAATCTATCCGTTACAAATGGATTGCTGTCCTTACGTCGTGCCAATGGTGATACTTCAGCCGGGTACTCAGTAATAAACGTTGGCGCTAACAAACGTTCTTCAACGGTTTTTTCGAAGATTTCTAGTTGGATTTTACCCAATCCGTAGTTATCTTTTAAGGGGATCTGTAATCTTTTTGCGATTTCTTTGGCGCCGTCGAGATTGTCTAGCTGCTCCTCGGTAATATCAGGGTTATGATGCAATACAGCTTCTCGCAACGTCATATTGACGAACGGTTGACTCAGGTCGTAATCTTCACCCTGATAGTGCACAGTGGTTGTACCCAATACTTCTTGCGCGAGTTGACGAAGCATTTGTTCGGTTAATTCAATCAAGTCTTTGTAGTCGGCATAGGCTTGGTAAAACTCAAGCATGGTGAATTCAGGATTATGCCGGGTGGATAAGCCTTCGTTGCGGAAGTTACGATTAATTTCAAACACCCTGTCAAAACCACCCACCACTAACCGTTTGAGATAAAGTTCCGGCGCAATCCGTAAATACAATTCCATATCCAATGTATTATGGCGAGTGACGAATGGCTTCGCGGCAGCACCACCGGCCAGCACTTGCATCATCGGGGTTTCTACTTCAAGGAAGTCCCGCTCTGTCAAAAAGTGACGTATACCATCGACTATTTTTGAGCGCACAATGAAACGTTGTTTGGTTTCATCATTGGCTATCAAATCCAAATAACGCTGACGGTACTTAGTCTCTTGATCCGCCAGGCCATGGTATTTGTCCGGCAAGGGCCGCAATGCTTTGGTGATCAAACGAATATCATCAGCCCAAACAGAGAGTTCACCGACTTTCGTTTTAAACAAGCGTCCAGAAATCCCGACGATGTCACCTAAGTCCCAGCTCTTAAAGGTATCATATAAGCCGTCAGGCAAATCGTTTTGACGAATATAGGCTTGAATTCTGCCGCTGGTGTCTTGGATATGAATAAAGCTCGCCTTGCCCATCAAACGGCGAGTCATGATACGCCCGGCAATGCGGACTTCGATGGGATTATCATCTAAGACTTGTTTCTCTTCGCTACCAAATTGGTCATGGAGTTGTTTCGCTTTGGCGGTAGGGCGAAAATCATTTGGGAATGCAACCCCTTCATCCCGTAATGCCTGCAGCTTTTGCTTACGCAGGGCAATTTGCTGGTTCTCATCGAGTTCCTGTGATTCAGGGTTATCAGTTTGATTATCTGTTTCTGTCATTGTCATCTTATCTCGCTCGTCAGCTGGCAACCATAGTAGCATTATTTTCCGCTTTTACCTAACGCCCAGCAGTTATTTACCCTATAAAAACCCGTGTTTTGCTTCCTATTTTCCCGACCACTTATTCACTGTGCTTCAAACTCGCTTCAATGAACATGTCCAAATCCCCATCCAAAACCGCTTGTGTATTTCCTGTCTCAACCCCGGTGCGTAAATCTTTGATTCGGGATTGATCCAGCACATAAGAGCGGATTTGACTGCCCCAACCGATTTCGGCTTTGCCAGCCTCGAGGGATTGTTGTTCTTCTTGGCGTTTTTGTAATTCTAACTCATAGAGTTTCGCTTTCAATTGTTTCATGGCTTGGGCTTTATTCTTGTGCTGCGAACGATCGTTTTGACATTGCACCACTATGCCCGTCGGGTCGTGGGTTATACGCACCGCTGAGTCAGTACGGTTAACATGCTGTCCGCCTGCGCCACTAGCGCGGTACGTATCAATACGCAAATCAGCTGGGTTAATGTCAATATCGATTTCATCGTCCACTTCGGGATACACAAATACCGCTGCAAACGAGGTATGACGGCGATTGCCAGAATCAAACGGCGATTTGCGCACCAAGCGATGCACACCGGTCTCAGTTCGCAACCAGCCATACGCATAACTGCCGCTGAACTTCACCGTGGCACTGCGGATACCCGCCACATCACCGGCCGAGGCTTCCATCAACTCGGTCTTAAAGCCCCGTCGCTCGCCCCAGCGTAAGTACATGCGCAATAGCATTTCAGCCCAGTCTTGTGCCTCTGTACCGCCAGAACCGGATTGAATATCAAGGTAGGCATTGTTGGGATCCATTTCGCCATGGAACATACGTTGAAATTCCAGTTGGCCAAGTTCAGCAGCATATTTGTTAACGTCAGCGGTGATCTCTTCAACTGTAGCAGTATCATTTTCATCCGCCGCGATATCGAGCAATTCCAGCGCATCGACGAGGCCAGATTCTAGATGGGTAACCATATTAATGATATCCCCTAGCAGTACACGCTCTTTGCCGAGTGCTTGTGCTTTGGCGGGATCATTCCAGACATTGGGATCCTCTAACTCACGTTCGACCTCGATAAAGCGTTCTTGCTTGGTCTCTAGGTCAAAGATACCCCCGAAGGATGTCGAGGCGTCCCTGCAAGTCTTTGATCTGAGTGATGATGGGATTCAATTCCATAATATGCATTCAGCTGCCGGTAAAATGGAGCTGATTATACGGAAGTAAGCAGCGAAGTACAGCTTTTTTGCCCGACTCTGCGTTAGAATAGTGAGGTAGAATCAACCAGCGGCTGTATTTTGGAGTAAATTTTGAACAAAACTGTCAGTGCTCGATACAACGTCATTAGCAACAATTAAATTCACCCGAAAGTCTTGAAATTCTTCAGTAATTCAGTATCATAACCAGCCTCAGAGCGGGCCGTTAGCTCAGTTGGTAGAGCAGTGGACTTTTAATCCATTGGTCGAAGGTTCGAGTCCTTCACGGCCCACCACCCTACGCCCTTCGGGCTTCGGGTGGCACAGCCACCCGGAGTCAGAAGGACGTAGGGTGTCTCCCGAAGCTCATAGAGCGTAGGGAGGCTTGTCCTGTAATCTGGGTCTTTCGGGTCTTTCCCACTTGAGGGGGCACCATCACTAACAATAACCCTAGGCACATTTTGCTTCGGTTCACGCGCTGAGTGACGCAGATACAGTAACTGAGAATTTTTCTACCGAGGAGAAATTGGCCTCAAGGTCGTCTCTTCAGATACAGCATTCTCACGATACTCGGGCCGCAATATATCTGCATCTAAGAGAGCCTGTTTCACATCATCCTCATCAACAAATTCGTGTAAACTATTTGAAATAAATCTCTTCATGGAGGCGCCAGTAAAGTTACAACCTGGATATGCGTACCGTTCCAAATAATTAATATTATAAATACTAAGTAATTTCAATAGCATTTCTTTTATTAATAGCATAGCATCGCCTGAATGGGCATAATCATTACGGACAAATAAATCTTCTAAGACTTGAGACTGCTGAAATAACCATGTTTCGCCATACTCAAGACCTAGAGCAAATGCGTAGGATTTTTCGTTCCCCACAAAAAAAGACTGCTTTAACAAGTCCCGTCTTTCGCAAGTTGATACAACTTGATAATTATGCAAGAAATACGCAACCAAACGCCCACAAAATTCTCTCTCCGTAGCGGGAGAATTAAAACGTCTAGAGAAAAAATATTTATCACCCTTGGAGTACTGACTTAGTAGAGAAAATAAATAGTTGCTAATCTTATCATCAACAAGGTTAAGATCAAGAATGGTGTTGATAATAATTCTTTGAGCTTGAGTAAGTAAAAATTCACGTTCGAGGAGTCTAAATGTGTCAAAATTACGTTGTCGCGCAGGAAGTTTTAACATCGCTTCAATTACTCCACTTAACTCTAGAATAGACATAAAACTTTCAACAACAATGACTTTTAGTGGCTTGCTTGTTTTACAGAGAATAACTAAAGATTCAATTAGCGCTTTAAAAACATCATCATTAAATAATTTACACCAAGGCTTACGTTCAAAAAAAACAGCTTTGGCCAAGAAAAAATGTCCCTCATCACCATGTGCGAACGCGTGACCATGTTCTTTCCATGTGTTTTCTTCATATATTTTCTTTTCTATAGCTGCTCTATCTACACCAAGCTGTTGAAGAAGCTGGTCATGGAAATCAAGCATAAAGGCCTTAAGTTCATCTGCTCGTTTTCCTGCACTAAAATCTCCATAATCTTGTCGACAATGAGCCAATATGCCAATACAAAGATTGGAAGGTAGAACTTTTGCAATTTCAAAAAGCAGAACAATTTTCTTTTCAAGATCTCTATAATAGCCATTAAAGTCGTAACGAAACGGTTCTATTTTGCGGAAGTATCCATCTTCTCTTACATCTAGAAGAACATCTGTAACAGCTTCAAAATAGTCACTCATATCAGGAATATATTCCCTAAGCTTTTGACGTGCAATATCAATAGCACTATTGTCAACCCATGGAGAGGAGGTTGGTTTCCCAAGATGATAATTTGTTACTTTCATATTGAGTAATCTTAAAAGAAATTCTCGCTGGATGTCACTAGAAGCAACGCAATAGAAGTCAGGATTATCAGCATGTTCGCCAAAAACCTCTCTAGGTAAATCGTCTGGCAACAATTTTACAAAGTTGATGATTTCCTTAATCATATCTGGCAACTGTCTAGGAGATTGCCGAGCATGGTGAGGGATATTGAATGTTAGATCATTCATCAGATTTGAACGATGCCTTTCAAGTCGAGTATCAATGGCAATATCCGCTGGTGAAGAAAGAGTTTCTAATCTAGTCTTGAATAATAGTTTTTCATTTTCGAGTTCACGTATACGTATATTACTCGTCTTTATTATTGTTCTAGGATTGTGATTTTCTAGTTGGTCAAGCATGATGCGTAACTGGCTGAGTGCACTCTCATCACTACACCTTTCGATTTCACGTTTGAGCCTCGAAATTTCCTTGTCAAAATTCCAACCATTGTTAATTAATTTTTTTTCATCACTTCTTGTTCTTATCCACTTACGAAGTCGGCTCAAGATATCTCCCACTAAGTCACGGCGCCACAATAGGTCTCGTAATAAATCAGGGTCCCCCCCTGATTCATCAATCAGTGGCCTAATAGCAGTTATTAGCCTTGAATCTTTATCAGATACATAATCACTACTATAAAACAGTGGAAAAGGTCTTTTTGATCGAGATATATCTAGAATCCTGTTTGCTTGATCAACTCCTCGTGTATTCCAGTCACTTATACGGTCGCGTTGCCAAGCATCTTGATTAAGATGTGCCAGCTGTTTATTTGAGCGCTCTCTTTTCAACTTAAGATCAATGAGGCTTATCCTAGCTTTTAAATATTGTATTTTTCGATAGTCATTAAGATAACCTGGTTCTATCTTATCTGCTAATTGGTACATAATATCTCCTGTGAATCATCAACCTTTATTATTGTTTTAAAATTTTTTTCCGAAGTTAACAGCCTACTCATTGTGTATAATATAACCGTGAACCTGATATTGATGAGCGAGAAGTAGGCGCATCTAACACTGTTGCCGCAGATGACAGACGAAGTGATGATAAGTCTGGCAATCTTGATGTTGTACGTGTGGCAAATGAATCAACCCGTCGCTTACGTTGTTCAAGTTTCATCTCAACTTTTAGTCGCTCTAAACGTCCAATCACTAATTGTGCAATCTCTCTTTCCTGTTCATGACCATCCATAGAATCTAATACTAACTCAAACAATATTTTTGCGCTTTTCAAATCCTTTTTGATCATTGAGCCTGTTGGCGGATCCATGTATATTGTAGCAAGCGCTATTTTAGCCTCACTGTTATAAGCACGCTTATATAATTGAACAGCTAGCATTATGTTAACATCCCAACCATCAAGTCCAAATTGACAATTTTCACCTATTTGAACCTGTTGCCGAGGTGACAGTGAAATTTTTAGCAAGTGCTTCTGTGCATGTCTATTGCCAACTTTAGCAAGACGAATTATTTCCTCATGATCGGCTTGAGCATCATCCATCTCTGTTTCAATAAGTAAGTCTGGATTATCACTCTGTAGCGAGTCAAGCGCTCTTGCGATTTTCATATCTATAGCCTTTCGCACATTAGGACTTATTGACTGACAATCTAGTGCACGACGGTAATACTCTATAGCTTGTTGTGTAGTAGCAGACAGATTAGCTAATGCTAGTAGTGCTTCTATATTTTCTCCCGCACGTTCATAGATCTGTCTAGCACTTTCGATATTAACAGGAAAACCATTAAGTCCGAACTGGTAGTTATTACCCATTTCAACGAACCAGTTGTCGGAATCATATAATTCTACATAATCATATATTGCTGACTGTAGGCCTAAGCCGATTACTTCTAAATAACACTCTTCAGCAGCATTGAGATTACCTTCACTTCGATATTTTCTTGCTCGAATAAATGCCTCTTCCATTTCAACTAAGTCTTTCTCACTGGTTGATGGCTCGAGATAGACTTCAACAAATCTACAAATGCCGCCATGCGCTGCTATTTTGTGCGAAAAGTCATCTGATTCATAGTAATCATCATCCACAGCTATTGCATCATTATGCATTTTATAGATGGACATCAGCATATCTCTAACTTTTTGGGGAGATTTACTACAGATGACTGACTGTCGTAAGCAGTATGCACGAACAGCATGTATTACAATCTTCAGGCCAGCATTACCGCTCACTTCATTTTGCTGTTCAATTTTGCTCACCAGTTCAGAACAAAAACGGTAATGGGTAGATGTTTTCTGGTGATCGGGTATAGCACCCATTATCTCAAGCGCCTTTCTTGGATCTTTGTTGCGAAGATAGTCAACGCGTGCTGTTTGATAGATATATTCTATATCTTCATGACCAGCAAGCAATGTTTTGATGATGTCAACCTTACCCGCCCTGAATAAATAATTAACCACCTCATTTAATAAATCCCCAGACAAGGTCCGATGATTAAGGTGGCTTTCGCACAAAAATAGAATATCATCATTTCTACAGAAATCTTTAAGGCAGTTAAATAGTCTCCGCACTTCATCATCTGACAAGCACTCAATCCAATTATCTTGTATTAATTTATCGCCTGTAGAATAGTCCGTTAATAAAGTGCTTATATATAATGAGATCTGATCGCTATTACCATCTTGTTGATTATCTGATATTTTATTTTGTGCACTAAGTACTGACAGCAATTCAAGTATATGACTTTTCACTTCTCTCATCTGTTTGCCAGCAGCAGCTGAAAATTCACTCATCGATGTTTTTTCGACAGAACTTGAAACTTTAAGTGAGCTAATTGTCTTTGAACAAATTCTAGTAAATCTTTTGCAAAATGTGAGAATATCTGTTCGCTGAAGCATATTTAAATGAACAATAACATAATCCACAGTATCGCTATTTACTGGGATTCTCCGTTTTTCATTAATGCAAAGCATATTTGTGCCAGGCAACGACACCACCTTCGTTAATTCTAATAAACGTGTAACTGCCGAAGGCGATTGAAAGTCTGCAAAGACTAGGCGACAATCAACATGCTGTCTTAGCAAAATAATTTGTTTCATGTGTTCTGGTGAAGTTTGGTAATCCTCATTGGAGAATTCACGAATAGAACTTTCGCGAGTGGGACTCAATATATCGCAAGATTTTGCTAGATCACCTTCTTTTATCGCATATTGTGCGTTGCATATAACTCCATCAGCAGCCTTCATATTGTAGTTATCACCTACACCGGCCTTATAAGCAATCTGACCCGCTTTCAGTACGATAGTAAGGCCATCCCCCAAAGCTATACCGACCACCAAAACTGCCATATCTCGTCCAGCATATGTCCAGTAGTTTTCAGGTAAGCAGCCATACTTTTTAGCGTAATAGTCATATACGGTAAAGCCTGTTTCCATCAGCAATGCTACTGGTACTGAATTCTTTTTCAGTACTCCGTAAACATCGCTAATCGACAATTCAGCACCTTTTTCTTCTGCCAAGGTGACCAGGGCTGAGTAAACTTTGTATGCTGCACAAACATTTGAACATTTATCTGTAGCTAGATGTATAACACCTGTAACTTTTCGAACTTGTTGTGCTATTTCAGGGCTCATTAATCCTGTGGTCATATCAACAAATCCGGCGATCATATTGAGCGATGACATTGCATGCTCAAAATCGCGAATGCCTTCCCATACTTTTATGTTATCCAGATTTCCACGCATTGATTTCTGAAATCGTGTCTGCCACTCATGTAGATATATCCTTCTATTTCCGAATCGATTTGGAAATAAGTGACTTTGATTGCCATTTCTGAATTGAGCTATGACAAGGTGCAACAAGTCACTAACAAGATTTGGAGCAACAAGATTGACAACATTTAGAGCTTTTTCAGAAACTTGCGCTAGCGCTGGGGAATTTGGATTGCGTGCAAAGTCGGCCACAATATAACTGATTAATTTAGCAAGGCCTTGCGTCGTCTGCTCCATACCTTCGTAACGAACCGTAAATGCTTTATAGTTTTCTTCATGCTTTAATTTGTCTCTACACTCCTTAGCTATACCCACCAGGTCTGTTGCAAATTGTGTTTGACTATCACTAGTTGATGAGCTATCAACTTCATCTTCAGCAGATACTTCTGTTGCTGTACTCTCAAGCGATTCGTCCTCTCTATTTGCACTCATTAGTGAAGCAATGAGAAGTGTTTTGATCTCCACGCTGTCAAATACTGATGATTGTTCATCCGTAGATTCACCGCAAATCTGTTCAAAGAATGCAATACCGCGCGCAAGCTGATCAGTCGTTTTGTATAGCTCAGCGAGTTGACTCATAATCTTTGCATTACGTTCCGCCAACTCTGAAGCTGAGCTTGCTCCTTCCAAAAGCGCTCCCTCGAAAGCATCAATGGCATTTCGCGGCTGCTTTACCTTTAAATATGCGAAACCAAGTTCATAATTAAATCCTGGCACACCCATCTCATGTAACTGATTAATATCATCAACAACACCTTGATAATTTTTCAGTCGAATATTATCGATTAAACTTATGCGTGTCTGTTGCTCGGGCTCAGACTGAGCTGCAATATTCATCTCTAGCTGACGTACATAACTTGCTGGTATGATATCAAATGACTTACCACTAAACTTTTCGTGAATATCAACGCATCCTTTAACTATTCTTTCATACTCACGTAGACGTTCAATTCGAAGATCCCATAATTCGCGCTCACTTTCAGATACTTCTTCCCTATTACGTCTTTTAGCCCATAGCTTGATTTTTTTTGCAATAACCCCTCTAAGACCAACTAGTGCTTTCTGGGTATTAGCGCCATTCTCAACCGCTCTGTTAATATCTTCTACAGCGTGGTTAATACCACCAACATCACCATCTGTATTTTTATCAAAGACCCCGTATATACGTTCATCAAAAATAATATGGTCAAGTTTCGGTGGTTGTAGTGAATAGGCAGCCCCATGCATTTGATTTGCTAGTGCATAGGCCTCGGAGAGTTCACCTTCTGCGGTCATATCTGATAGACGGTCAAAAAATATTTTTGATATCTCTTGCAGTACAAGACTCTCTTCATAACTTAGAGACTTTCCACTTAAGTCATCGCGCATTTTATCGATGAGTGCTTCGGTAGGTAGATCCTTATACTCATCAACGATTCTTTTTGCTGCTCTACGATCAACCAATTCTTGTCTTCCATGTCTGAACCTGCTTTTTGCTCGTTCAACGTCTAGCAGATAAGCATGTTGTTGAAGCAAAAACTCTCCATTGTACTTTCCTCTGGCTCTCTGCAGACGTTCGCCCATTTTTTGATGTTTTCGGGATAGGTGGTTAATCCCTCCACGTATATATTCCGCAGCGCCCTCACCAAGAATTCCTTCTTGGGCATTGGACATGACATAACGTAACTCTGATAATATTCTGTCATTTATATCGCTACAATCGCGCTCTGTGTGATCTTGATCGATCATTAATCTACGAAGTTCTTTAAGTTCCTGGTTCCTAGACCAGTGAGAGTATAATTCATAAGCAACAACCGCTGTTAGTGTAGCCCCGAATGTAACATAGGCTGCGCTACTTGATATTACTTTAAGGCTTATAGTAGCTAATACCGAGCCAGTCGCTGTAACACCGACAGAAACTTTGCCGCTCCCCCCTTTAAATTGGAATTTTGAAGCAATAGAAATATCATTGCCTGTACTATTCTCAAGCTCAAACGAACTATCTCGCAATGACTCCATTGCATCAGTGAGAATTTCTTCTAGCGTTCTTTCTTGTTCGCTACCACCAGAGTCTATGTTGACTATTTGCTCACCAGACTGTTCTCGCTCTGCCCCATGACTATTGAGCTGATCAGCTAAAGATTCTTGCCTAAAGGAGCCAGTAACAGCACTTTGAATTTTGTCCCGTATTTCAGTATCGTTATCTTTACCTTCAGGGGTCCCATTAAGCTGGATATAATCATCTGGCTGCCATGGTTTAAATGGTTGTTCGTTGAAATCTCTGAGCTGTTTTTCGGTTCCTATAGCTAGGTTTACAGACGATGACGTATATTCTGAGTCAGATGAGGATGATTCTTTAACATTAACATCTGATGGCCCTTCGAGAACCCTAGGTGGTAATTCAGATCGGAAATCTATATCGCTGGGCTCTGTTGATGTACAGAGTTCATGATTAGGTGGGGTGCCACGCTCAACTTTGCCCAGAGCTGCGATGCCGACGAGAGGTGCTATACTAGCTTTTGGTTCAGTTGAAGATTCAGATGTTGCACTTGGCGTGTCCCATATTATTGCATCTTTCCCTGAGCTTTGATGAAAAACAAGAAATGCGTCATTCTGGAAGAAAGCATAACCATTCTTAGCTACATCAACTACTTCTAGAACATCAAAGTTATCATGAACAAATCGCTGAAGTTGAGAATCTTTTTGCCAATTGGGCGGGAATATTCCTTTCTCATAGTCTACCGCACTAGGCCTGTTTCTTGGCGCTAATCGAATCCTTCCATGCCTAAGAGATTTGTTTGGATTAACTGTACCATTTAATACAACGCCTTTAGGTCCGGTACCAGTTGCAGTCCCAGCAAACTGTTTAGCTAAGCTTGAATTTTTACCAAACGCTACATAGAGTCCCTTTCCTCCATAACCACTACCCATATTTTGTGGTCCATCATGAATCTTATTGGTATGATCAACCGTAGTCCCATGACTAATCTCTATGCCTCCAAGCTGGCTGTCTTCTACATTGAGTGCATCAAATACTGCATCTGGATTTACATCTTTTCTGCGCGAACAAACTGGACCATTGATTACTGGTCTAGGCCTTTTTGAGGTTGTTAATTTTTTTGGATTTATAAATCTCCCCTTCCTGAAACTAAATTTAGCTCCTGACCTTGACTGAGAAGCTATTACAGAAGATTTTTTTGGTTTTCTTCGGTTATCCGGTCCAGTATGAAATACTAATTTATTAGCTGCATAGCATTTGCCGATTTCAATTCCTATCTCTAGAGGTGTCTCAGGCAATAGTTTCGCATAACCATCTTTAGCACTATGGGCATGAATATTATTCCAAAATCCACCCTCTTTACGCAGAGCCTCAATTTCACGTCGAGTAAAATCGTTCTGGGGCCTAATATATTTATCATTATAACTTTTAAGACTATCTATAGGTTTTACTAGCCATTCCCAAAACTTTCTGTATGCAGCTGTTCTTATATTATTGCCATGAGTAAAAGGAGATTTTTTATCTATGTATTGTTGTGTGGTTTGCTCGATTAACTCGAAGGCCTCACGAGTACTGTCTGACACTGAATCTGGAATTTCAGGCAATCTCAATGATGAAACCTCTAGCAAAGGGATTTTATCTGGGCTTCGAACAACATCAAACTCGGGAGTGGGTATTTGGCCTTGGATTGTAGAATCTTCAGAACTTGAGTCTGTTTTTTTAGGCATAACTTTTCCTATCTAAATGGAGATTCTTCTGCCTTACAAACCCAAATTGGGCATGCTGAAGATTAGAAGGCCTCGTAGTATTTTTATCGGTATAATGTTATTAATAATTGCGCATTATATTTTCATATTCGCCATAACACAATAAGTTTGTGTTAATTTTCATCATCAGCGGGCTGCAACACGATCTAAACCTCGAAAAATCAGAGTGTTATCGATCATCTGCTTCTAAGATGCTAGTTTAGAGCTCTATGCGGTTAGCTCTGATCACAGGCAAGGCAACCTTTCGTTAGCTTTGTTTGCAGGTATTAGCTTATCTACGTCCGCCTAGGCCGCGCTGACTGAAATTATTCGCATAGCCATTTTCACTGTCAAAAGCCAATTGTATCAAATCATCAACGGTATGAGCGCCAGGTCGGTGAGGCCCTGCTATGGTTGTTGCTGTTGTGGTAGCATTGGCTCTGTGATTACGAACACGTCTTGAATCTGACAAAATACCGCGTGCAGCCCCAGCAAAGAATCGCCCTCTACATCGTGCAGGTGTTTCAGGCTCTCTGAGATAGTCAGACCTATCGGCATCATGCTCTCGACGTTCCATATCTTCAAATAACGGTTCTTCATCACTGCTCGTTGCCCTATCCACTTGGGCAGTTCTACCAATGCTCGCTTCCCCTACTGGTAATGCTTCTGTAGTCGCAAATGTTGTTGACTGACGCTCTTCTGTTGTCTCATGAGTATCATCTTCTTCATCACTGTCACTCTGGTCGCGACTCACTAAGACTGGAGGTTCTTCATGACGAGTCACATCATGAAGAACCTGGTGAGCTGATAGCTCGGATTGTAGTACACTATCTAGCTGTACTTTCGGTGTAACGGGCGCTGCCGACCCAGAGCCTGAGGTCGCTCTTAGAGAAATTCGTGAAACAGGCTTTAGAACATGTGGGATAGGGTGTGAATCAAATGCCACTGCGGCAGCTTGATCAGATTGTAAAACTGTCTCAAACGGTGGTGTTGGCTCTTGTGGCATTGCTGGCGTTGGTTGTTGTGCTAATGGGATCTCTGGCTCTGCTGGCACCACAGGTATCGTAACTGTTGGCCCTTCCACAACAGGGATTGCTGGTATTGAGGGTTTACTTGCTACCGTACTGGCAACCGGTGCTTCTTCCTTCGCGGATAAACCAAGGGTTAACATGCATTCCCCAAACCATTGTTGCTCAATAATCTTTGTGCCAAAAGGGGAAATAAACTTGACTGGCTCGCCCTGCATCACTCGCGTAAAGATATGATGTACAATCTCTTGCTTATTGTGCTCAGTCACAGGTATATACGCTTTAGCATATTTCACTTTTGTTCTGCCTTCAAGCGTCGCATGCCCGTCCTTAAGTGATACGTTATAGGCATATTGAATGTCATCAAGATAGCTACTGATCCAGCGCCTAAAGATAATTTCTCTTTCTCCTCTACTCAGTCCCTGAAGTATTGCGGCCATTTCAGGGGATGGTTGCCTTGAGTATTCACCAGGATAAGCGGCTTCTGCCAAAGCATTGGCACTAGCGCTAGCGCTAGCATCTGCGGCTGGCGAAGAGTCACTATTTACACGCTGTGCTTGTTCAGCTAACGCTGCTCCATCAAAAATTACCTTGCCTTCTTTTGATTTTACTTTAGCAGGTTCGCCTGATTTAACTCTCTTCGCAAGATCTTTAGCATTGCCACCTTTAACAGGTTTGCCTTTATGAGTAGCTCCCTCGACTTTTTTGAGCTTATCGACAACCGCATCAACTTTTCTGTGCACAGTGCTCTTAGAAGGTACCGCAGGCTGTACTGGTGTACTAGCCAACGCATTTACTCTTCTCGCCTCCCCTGCTAATCTAGCGCCATCGAAGGCTGTACTGCCGTCTTTATTTTTGATCTTGCCAGGATTGATTCCTGATTTAATCTTGGCAGCAAAGACTTTTTTGTCGGTATTGGTTAATGGTTTCCCTTTGTAAGTGTAATGGCCTTTTTTGAATCCGGAGACACTGGCATCAACCTCTCTATGGAGATCACTCTTAGCATCAGCAGGTGACGATTTTGAAGTTGCCTGCCCATCCTGTGAAGACGTTGCGTCTGATTGAGTGGTTGAAGCCGCTGGTGGTTGCTGTACAGGCGCTGGCTTCTTCTCAGCGGCAGGTGCTTGCTTCTCCCTCTCCGCCGCCGCTTTAAAGGCACCTCTCATTGCCCCTGTTACCGCGCTCGTCGCTGCGCTTAGCGCCATATCAACAGCATCTTTGCGTTGCGGTCCTCTTTCTTGTGTAGCACATCTAATCCCTGTTGCAGTTGCTGAACTCAGTAAAGATGCACCGACATCATTAGCTGCCGTTGTTACAATCGGGTGGGACATTCCTGCTCCACGGACTACTCCCTGACCAAGAACGCCACCAACTGCTTGCGCACCCTCACCAATGGCATTTTTAAACGCATCTGTGACAAAGTCGGATGCGACCTCTTGAGCTGATGGTGTTGCAGCAGATGTAGCGACGTTGACGGCTTGTGTTACTGCTGAACTAGTAACTGGGCCTGTAGCAGCTGCTATAGCAGTACCTCCGCGTGTTGCCGGGAGCAATTTAGCCGCGATGGGAGTTACCATAGCAGCGGCAGCAATTGGTATTGCGAGCTTAACACCTTCACCTGCTGCTCGATCAAGATTAAAATGGTCATTTGTGACTGATTGTTTAAACAGATTACCACCCATTACACCCACTGCAGCGCCTGCTGGCGGGAAAGAAAAGCTAACGACTGCACCCGCAGCCATCATGCCAAGCCCAAACAATCCACCAACTACACGCTCTGAAGTAGCCGTGGCAGGCAAGCAACTCTCCAATAGCGCTACAGTCTCCTGATAACCATTATGTCTGGCAATACTCAGTGGTGTTACACCAGCAGTATTCTGCGCATAAATATTTGCGCCATGTTCTAAGAGAATCTTCACTGTCTCAGTGTGTCCTGCACATGCAGCCCATAGCAGTGGTGTTGAATTCGCATTTGTCGCATTACGGTGTAAGGCTTCAATATTTGCACCCCACAAAAGCAAATATTTTACAGCGTCTGTTTTGCCATGATATGCTGCCCAGTGTAAAGCTGTAGCATTCTCAGTGACATCGCGCGTTTGATTAATTGCCTCCCCAGACGAGCCATAATACTCCGATAATATGCCTAATGGTTCGTATATTTTGCGAATATCACCTTCGACAGCCCCTGCCAAAAGAGATTGGCGAGCTTGATTGACATTTTTTTGATACATTTTAGATCCTGCTAGTAACACTATTGAATTATATTGGGCCGATATCTTAATCTAATTACAAGCCATATCCAAGTAAGTAAAATTACGTATCTTGACGTGTCGTTACGCTGACACGGCTTGCCTATGCCAGATATACTATTGCAGCTATTGAGGTGTGATTTTAGGAAAATTGAGTCAAATTTCCTTGCCTCAGTGTAATATTCTATGTTACATAAGCACAAGCAATACAAATAGGTATCAAACAACGACTAACATACAGCTTATATTAATCTTATCGAAAATGAATCCCATGACTTAGTTCAGCCACCTCAGACCAACTTCTTGATGCTAACGCAAAGAATTCTGAAGTTACCCCAGCCATTATCATCGGCAAAGCAATAGTGTCATAGGCACTCGACTCAGGATAAAAATACCTATGAATCATTGTAGATAGGCACAACGCCCCATACGCGGATAATTCTGCTGTTGATTCAGTTACTCTACCCGTTTGCTCAGACTCACGAAACGTATACCGGTTGATAGTATTAAAATGATTTTTGCGCAATAGCTCATTCGCACAACGCCCCATTGCTAATGTCAAGAAAAATACACTGCTGATCGCAAAATCAAACGATGAATCTTGTACAAATAAGGAATCATACAGAGTAAGCATGGCTGATAGCACTAATGCCATTACTTTCATTTGAAATCCATATCGGTTTTCTGCTGGCAAAGTAGAATAAGATTGTCGAGCCGACTTGAAAGCCTGTTCTACTGCCACTCGAGATGCTTGGGCCGGCGCGATAATATGTTCATCAGTCACCCGTGATAGCGTTAATGTCGGATTAATAGGGGACTGATTATCCGATAAAAATACCTGAGCTTCATCACCAAAGGTGACACCAAATGCCCGCGCTAAATCATTCCTGAACCCGACATATCTGCGTTTATGTTGTTCATATTGACCATTCCATCGTAATGGTAGCTGCGCCAATCCGGCTGCTTGCTTACCGGAGCGATAGGCCATGCGATTAAATTTTTTACGCAACTCTTTACGTAATGGACAATCATTTTTCTCTAGACGGCGGGAATTTTCGGCCATATGTGCTTTTAACTCATTACTTAAAACCCTTGAGAAACCGCCTGATTTTGATAGATTAATAGTTACACCCCGAGAAATAAAGATATTCTCTTTGATTGCGTCCGCTAAACGTAGAAGGTCATCTTCTGAAATGTAAGCGTCAATTAACCAACCCCCTATACAACCCGAAAATTTAGCC
>CESW01148661.1_pt1 | contig 22549 bp, 22 predicted proteins | sample 531171 | NCBI WGS metagenome assembly CESW01 (sample SAMEA2621859, study PRJEB7988) | marine metagenome | biome: marine biome (ENVO:00000447); feature: surface water layer (ENVO:00002042); material: "saline water (ENVO:00002010), including plankton (ENVO:xxxxxxxx)" | depth 5 m
ACACTACTAATTCCAGATGCAAAACTACCTACTACATCACTCATGATGGATGTTAATTCCTCTAGGTGTCGCTGCAACCTTCCCCCATGGTAGACCTTCATTTGAGTATGATAGTCCGTTGGTTTCATTTCAGTTAATAAGCTGTCATACTCGGCAAACATATCATCTAGAAACTGAATATCACTCTTAGAACCTGTAGGATAGAAATTCAGTACCATAATTGTACTATCTTCATTTAGCGGGTATTCAGAAGGTACAATGGATGCATAGGAAGCTCTGAAATCCTCTACATCAGATTCTTCTTCTTTAAGATCGTCCTCAAAGCCTAGATCAAAATAAAAAGGATTTGCCTTTTCTTTAGCCAGTTGAATTTCATCATTTAACCATTTTATTAAGTCGGCCAACTCTTTTTCACTTGCCAAGTAAAGGGCATTATCTTGTATGAATTCGGTGTCTTTGGTGTACTCTACTCTTTCAAAATAACCTTCATTATACCGAGGGTAAAATAGTGCTAAACTTTTTGGAATAAGTTCTTCTGCAAATCGTTTATTAGCTTGAAAATCAGGGCTCTTAATAACCACCTGCATAGCAGTTTCCCCGCCAACCATATCCTTGAGTTCATTCAATGCTTGCACATTAGGATGACTTTTTGGCAATAAATTAGCTAGATCGGTATCTACTTTTAATTGAAGTGCATAGTAGCCTCCCACACAAGACAAAATGAAAGCTCCCAATAAAACTTTATATGGGTGATAAATATTGATTTTGAGTAATGGGGTGAGCCAATTCAGAATAAACTTCATTCAATAAAGGTACGAATTTCGAAATTAAAGTGGTGCTTGTACTAACAACCGTATTGAAGAATAAAACTAACTATAACTAATAAATCATTTGGGCATAACTTGATCAGTCATGTCCTAATGGATAAAACCCAATGTCATCATAGTCAGCTTTAGTAGAATCACTGGTGGAATCACCATCACTTAGTATAAGAATTGCAAGCGGGGTAGTTGGCATTATTTCTCCAAATAGTCGTTCATAGTCATCCTTTAGATTGCGTGAAAATAACAACCATTCTCCAGTTGGCTTATTCGTTTCCCCCGTTCCAACCACAACAATTTTTTGATTACCAAAAAATGTAGAAATCTCTGTCCCTATAGGTAAACTACTGCTCCAAGTATATCGTATGCTCTGTGGAACATCTTTTACTAAAGCCATCCTTTTTACTTTGAAAACGATATAAATACTAGCGGCCGTGTCATTTAATTTATTGTCTCCTTCATTCGCTCCTGCAGGAACATCCCAAATTCTCCATTTCCATGAAAGAATTGGGGTATTGTTAAGGTTTAAATTGGTAACTTGATGTAATGGAAAATTAAGATGTTTTGCAATAACCCCATTAAACCGTAAGAATTTATTCACTTCATTCATTGAACTTTCTTCTTCTGTAATTTGGTACAAATAATCATTTTTTATTTCCTCAGGATAAAAGTAAGGTCGGTTAACACCTCTTTGCTCAAACCAATTATAAGGTAATTGCCCAAGGCTATCGCTCTCAAAATCTTCGACTATTAGGCCACCTGTTTCAGAGATGGTTAAGCTTTGAATATATTTTGTATCTTGTGCCATTGAGTTATCTGATACCATAATAAACCAAGAAAGAAAAAAAACAACAGCACATAAGTTCAATACGCTGGGATACTGATTCTGCATTAATTTAAAAAAAGAACTATAAAAAGTTGTAATGGTCAAATTAAATCTTTTGAGTATAATAATTGGTCATTTTTCAAACGGTAATCGTGAGTAAATAGCCCCATAAGTAAGGAACATATAATATCATGATTAGGAGAATAAAGGATGATTTAAACTCCCTAAATATTAAATATAAGGATAATAACTTTATCTTTATTCCAAGTATACTATTGCTACTTATAGGCTTCTCCATTCATTATTTTTTAGGTTTTGAGGCGGCAATTATAGTAGTACTACCTCTTTTAACTTTTATCCTTCTCGCCTTATTATTTCATGTATATAGAAGTATTGAGAAAGATTTAGAAGAAGAACGAACACAAGTTCAGGCTGTTCACAGTATTTATTCCTTCATTACTCCTAGATACCCTTTGCCAAGTATGTCTAGTTGGTCCGCTTATCCAGATTTAGCCAAAACAATCTTGCACGAATGCATGATGAATAAACCAAGCTTAGTTGTGGAACTTGGCAGTGGAATTTCCACCCTAATTACCGCATATGCCCTTGAACAGCACGGAGAAGTCGGGGCTCACATCATATCATTAGACCACAGCGAAGAATATACTCTAAAGACTAAAGATCTACTCAAATCACATAAACTAGAAACCAATGCACAGGTAATATATAGCCCTTTAGGGCCTAGGCAAATTGACAATAAAATTTACAGCTGGTACAGTTTAGACGGGCTAACAACAAAAGGAACTATTGATCTATTGATAGTGGATGGACCACCAGTTAAAACTAATCAACTAGCCCGCTATCCTGCTCTACCTTCGTTAATCTCCAGACTCTCTAAAGAATGTGTGATCATTCTGGATGATGCTGCTCGCAGAAGTGAACAACAGTCGGTTAATCAATGGATGCATGAGTATCCAGAGTTTACGCACGAATACATAGGCAATAAAAAAGGCTTGTCTATTCTAAGAAGAACTCTTTAGAGTATGTTAAAGTTCTTGTTAAACACTAACGAAGAAACGAAAGCCCAGCCCAATGCTTTAGAGTTTTCCAATCTTGTTGGCTAATTAACCCGATTAATCTGCTAGCAACTACATACATTACAAGATATACCAGACTAATACTTAAAATGGAGTATAGGGGGGCTAGATTTGTAAGTAAATATTCCTTTACCATGAACATTAGTGCGCCTATGCTCACAGAAAGAGCTAAGACTTTGCCATAAAATGGAAAAGGCAGTACTTTCCAAAAAGGTAGTTTCATGTGACTGCCTATCCTTCTAAGAAGTAGTAGCCAGTTGTACAAATTAGCAATGAGCGTAGCTAGTGCTGTACCTACTATTCCAAAATATATAGTCATCGGCACACTTAACAGTACATTTGCTGCCAACAGATTAAGACTGAAATAAAAAACTCCATTTGTATCCCCAAAAGCTTGCAAAATACTCCCATAATGAGTCACTCGAATAAGCACAATAAGGTTGTATAATTGAAAAGGTAGGACCGCATTAGCATAAGACACCCCGTCTGTTTCGAATAAAAATGTGATAAGTTCAGGTGCTAATATTGTGAATAATATGGTCATAGGTATTACCAACAAGCTTACTTTTTCTATACCTCTATACCACAGAGCCAATAGTTTATCTTTCTTTGATTGCAGATTAAACTGCACATATCGAGAGATGAGCACCGATCCTACTGCTAATGGAATTACTCTGATTAAAGGTACTTCATTAGCTGCAACAGAGTACTCCGCATAAGCGGTGTTGACCAAAAATATAGACACTATGAATTTATCAATGTACTTATTAAAACGACCCACCAAAGATGATAGACCCAAGGGCAGTGCAAACTTAGCTTGATCCGTCAACGATATTTGCGATTCCATCCAATAATCACCCTGAAGTTCACGTTTCTCGGTAGTGGTTAAATCTAATTGCGTATCAACCAAGCGTGCATCTTTCGGTAAAATGATTCCTAGTAGGACCAGTGAGCCAATAAATCGAATGACTGAATAGCCAACTAATGACCAAATAGCTAATTCTAAACCATAACCTAAGGTAAGAGGAAGTACAAGCGCACAAAAAGCCACAATCGAAGTACTCATTTCATACCAAGCAGCCTCTTTTTGTCGATCCGAAGCTAGCAGTATATTAGTTGTTGGCCAAGTTGGTATTTCCAATACGCTGACCAATGCCATAAATGGTAAAAAATGCTGAAGCATCCGTATTGATTCTTCAGGCCATTGGCTAAGTAAATCTGGTAAAAAAAAATTAAACCCCAAAATAGCCAAGCCTGCCACCGTACCACTTATTAATAGAATAGCAATGGTTTGTAAAACAAAACCTCTCCTAGCCGCATTTGTTAAACGTTCAAAATAGTAAAATACACTATCAGGAAAGCCCAATACCGCTACATTTCGTGCAACTTCATGAATCATTAATATATAACCCATTATCGCAAAGTCTGTTTTTGAGAGTAATCTTACCACAGCTATAGCTAAAGCTAAATCAATCACAGTCGTGATGATGCGTGCAAATACAACTACTCCAGTTTTTTCTGTTAGCGAAGAAGGTAGTATGTTAGCTTTAGATGACACGATATCCAATAGTTATACTCATACTTGTGATTAACTCCATTTAGTTCTTAATCACACTCAAAAATAAATCCGATAATTCTCTAGTCTTATGTTTGGCACTGAATCTTACAATCCGATTAAGATGCTTTTTTGATGTTCCACTCTTTAATGAAAACGACCCTCGTTGAACTTGTAATTCATATAGCTTTTGTGCTATTTCTTCGGTTTGAAAACTCTCAAATTGATAGCCTCTTTGGGTATTTGTTAATATTTCTTTCATCTCAAGATTGGTACCAATCGAAATAATGGGAGGTGTTGCGGGTAAATAATCCCAAAATTTTGATGGAATAACCATATTTCGAATAGGATTTAGAAGTGATATAAGTCCATCAAAATTTTCAATAAAGTCAGGTACTCTATCATATGGAATTGGTGATAGTGATATAAATTGTCTAGTTAAGCCCAGGTTTTCTAGTTCTTTTTGTACTTGATTCTCTAGAGTTCCAATGTGATAGAGCCGGACGTTAGAAAAAAATGTTGAATGGTTCTTTTTAATGACCAGGAAACTTTTAATTAAAGGTTCTATAGGAGAAGAGGATCTAAATTTTCCTAAGAACAAGAGCTTAAATGGTTCACTTTTAGAACTTCCTTCCGATGTAGAGGTTCGATCACGATTTGCCGATGAATCAATAAAAGCTGAAAGTTTATTTGTTTCCCTAAATAACTCGTTATTTTGCTCAAGTTCCATATTTTGATCCAGCTGAGCTGAACTATTCAAAAAATCATAATCAAATGCATTATGGATCAAATGCATCTTATCGGCATGTAAAGCATACGATTCTTGATACAATTTCAGGGTTTCATCTGCAGTGAAAACAATGGCTGCTGCCTCTTGAATTACCTTAACCTCCAAATTCTTCTCAACTTTCTTTGCCCAATTAGATTTCTTCGCTGACCGTATTGGGCATAAGGTAAAAGGATCACGGAAATCGACCACAAAAGGTACACCTAAACGCTTAGACAAGGTTCGAATAACACTAAGACCCGACCATGGGTCAGCTGTAACCCACAGCAGATTCGGTTTCTCTTGAATTAAAATTTGTTCCATGTAATTTAGATGAGAACGAAGCAGAGGATACCAAGTATCCATCGGAAAATAGCATTCAAATCTGTCAATGACCCGCTGAATTGGAGCACCGACTTGTACTATATCCTTTTTTGCTCGCATCCCTTCCTCTTTTTTCTCTTGGTCTTCTGGAATATACTCAGATCTATTTGGTAAGGGAATTTTATATTTGGTTATAGAGGTATTGCTTTGGGATTGAGTCTCAGTCAAATTACATGATTCCATATGATTGCTGATATGTGGGTCTACCTCTCCTAAATCACTACTGGAACGGTTAATAGTACGATCAAAAGGCGTCTTTAGCTCAAAAAGCTCCACACCTTCTAATGCTAACTTTTCCTCATCACTTAACTTCTGTCCTTTTACCTCTAAATGAACGACACAAACTTGCCAATCTAAATCCTTTAAATGTTTAGCAAATTTATAACTTCGCAATGCTCCAACTCTCTTTCGCGGAACAAAATACGGACTTATCATTAGCACTTTTGGAGATTTTGGTATCTTTATGCTATTCTCCATGCTCAGCTTTTTGTAACAAAAGGTTTACTGGTTGGTTACCTTATTTAAGGTATTAGAAATCTTTTGTGAATGTTGCTCATTAGTCAAACGGTGCCAGCAATTTTCAGCAAAAGTGTAGAATGGCTGTTTTTGATGATACCACCCAAAATGCAAACAATAAGGTGTTGTCATTAAATAATCTGTTTTACCTGAAAATAGACTTAAAAATGCGATTAATAATCGTCGCATACTAACTGACTTAAGTCCCCTTATTGAGTAGGTGAAGTCATCGCAAAAGTACTTGCAGTTTACATACATAAATTCGTCATCATGCTCAGTAAGGTCTTGTATATAATCTAGTTGAAGACTGTTATGACCCTGCAACCACGGATATACCGAAATATTTAATTTCGACATAGCCATAGCCAAACTCCATTCACATGATTCCATGGTTCTTCCTTGTTCCATTTTTCTGCTACGGAAATGCGTTTCTTGTTTACGATATAACATTTCGGAGGCTAACAAACAAACTTGTTTCGTTATCTCATAATCCTTAGCAAACATAACACCTGATTGTACTCGGCTCAAATAACTTAGGCCAAAACGTTTTAAGGTTCGCTGCCTTCTACGTAGAAGGATGTCAAGTAAAACTCGTACACCTTTGGATGCTCCAAAGTAAATATCTGAGACTAAAGTGCCAGTAATTGTAAAATCAAAATTAGAAAAAGTACTCCACATACTTTGAGGATCTTTACACCAAATGATATCACTATCAAGAAATAGATTTTTCTTATAAAAAAGGTAGTGATGTATGTTGTGCTTAAAACCTACAATCGATGCATGCTCCTCAGGTAATTGATGAACTATATCAAACAGATAATTCAACTCCTTTTGTATTAAAATTTCTTTATGTTTTGCACTACATGCTAGAGCAATCGGACGAGCTTTGTCATATCGGCGCAGAGTTATGATTGACGCAATAGCATGCTTTAAAAACTTAGGATGTCCATAACTGACATAGACATAACCTTCATTTTGTTTATTTGAATTAATAACAGATTGAAGCACGTGTTTATTTTAAATATAGAACTTATATAGGGATTCTCAAAAAAGCTATGAATTTCTTCCCGCTCTCTTTCGAAGTGTTGACATCAGGTAATCAAAGCCTCGACTTCGGATTATGCGTTGAAACTGACGATTATATGACTCTGCGGTAAATATGTCGTCTATGCTCATGTCTTCAATCCTCCATTCACCAGAATTCCTAGACAAAATGTAATGTACAGGAGTTCTGATATTATCCCACTCCGTAAGTGTTTCTACATATACTGAATCATTTGTTCCCTCAATTCTTTCATAACTAACTGTAGCTCTATAAATATCTAAATTTGCTAAGGATTGATCTCTAATAATAGAGGAAAAAAGCTGTACAAATTCTATTCTTTCTTCTACTGAAATAGTATCATAAGTAACTTCCAATGCTGTTTTTGCCATTTGATTAAAATCAATAATACCATTCACAATATCTTTTAACTTATCTCTCTGAATGGTTGAATTGTTTGTACCTTCAGTGCCCAATAATTCCTTAATTTGTAAGTCGCGTGATCCCATCAGTTCTCTTACTTCAGCAGCTGCCTCAGAAGACTGGGCTAGCACATGATTTGGATAAAGCAACACTAGTATTATATATATGTATCTAAAGCTGTTCAAAACATTCACTCATTTAATTTATTTATAGACAAGCCAGCAACCTTATTTAAGTTTGCTAAGTTTATGATATAGTCAAAGACGGTTTCTTTTTCTTCAATCCTAAGTTCTAATTCTTGTTTTAACGCGTCAACAACATCGCGTACATTACCAATACCAAAATCATAGTCTAATTGCTCCATTCGTAACCATTCTTTGGTAATTTTCAGCGACTCAACAGAGCCTTCATATTTACTTTTAGCAATAGATGCGTCTCTATATTTCTCGTGCACTTCTAACATTACTTTATCCTGTATAGCTTTTTGCTGAAAATATAACCTGTTCATTTCAAGTTCTGCTCGTTTCAAGTTCGTCTTCATCTGGCTGAAATTTAAATTTTGCCTAATTGAAAACCCAAAAGCCATATTTAAGGTATTACCATCAGATGAAATGAAAGGATTATCTTGACGAGGACGAGAAGGCGCATGAGCATAGGTGCCTGTAAAACCCATGAATAAGCCTGGCCTATACTCTGCTTTTTTTGCCTCAATAAACATTCGTGCACCTTGTTCTGCATAAGCGAGTGCTTGTACTTCAGAACGATTAAACAGAGCCATTTGTTGATAAAAGCTTAATGAAGAAATTTTGCCTTTTGGTGCTTCTAGATATATGTCAGCAGGCAATAATACGGCATGATCAGCCCCTAGTATGTAGTTCCAAGATTCTCTAACGAATAATAGGTTTTGATTAACTTCATCTTTTTTTGCCTTATATTGAGCCTTAAAAACTTTAAATTTATAAATTTCTGACTCATTTATCTGATCTGGACTATTTTTTCTTTGCTGATCTATTGACCTTTCAACCGTATTCATTGTTTTTGTAGCTAACTCTAACAAACGTTCAATTTCTAAGGCTAGCTTATAGCCAAAATATAGTCCATGAAGCTGAAACTCTACTTCTTGTAAAGTAGATAAGGACTGCTGCTCAGCACTTTGAACTCCGAATTGAGCCGCCTTTACTGCTTTATCCACCGCCCCCCAAATAAATAAAGGTTGAACCCCAATAACTCGAAATCTATTTGCAAAGTCCCAGTTATCCCAATCATAGGTTGCGCTAGGATCTAAATAAATTTCATTATCAGGATACCCTCTCGGAGATATAACACTTGGTAATATACCATGTTCAGATTCCATTCTCAGTGAAGGTAAGAAGCGTTGATCGCGAAACTCTTGAACTTGATTTTGTGCTAAAGAAACAGACACTTGTGCGGCTTTTGTTTGACCTAATTGCTCTAGAGCACGATCGATAAACTCATTATATCCAAGATATACGGTATCTCGAGCAAATTCATTATATAAACTATCCAAAGCTTTTGTATACGCCCATGAAGTAGCACTAATGATATGAATGAACAATACTAAAGAAAGTGCTATGATACAATGTCCAAGGTATTTTGGATAAAGTAAATGTGTCATAAATTTGATCATAAACTATAAGATACGAATTCTTTTAACTAGTATAACGAACTACTGCCTTCAGTGGTATACTCAAATACAATAAAAAAAGCCCCTGTAAAGGGGCTTTTTTAAATGCGGAGAGTGAGGGATTCGAACCCCCGGAGACTTGCGCCTCAACGGTTTTCAAGACCGCCGCATTCGACCACTCTGCCAACTCTCCATTAAATGAGTATCTTCTAAGAATCACTAAGTGCCTGAGCTCCAGAAACAATTTCGGAAATTTCTGTAGTAATTGCACTCTGTCTAGCCTGATTATACTTTAAACGTAAATTACGTTCTAAGTCTTTAGCATTTTCAGTTGCACTATCCATTGCGGTCATTCTAGCACCCTGTTCAGAGGCATTCGACTCTAATATTGCTTTCCAAAAATGCATTTCTATATACTTTGGCAGTAGCTCATTAATAATAGATTCTTGATCCGGCTCATATATATAGTCAAGTTGCACTGCCTTATAGGTATCAGCTACAACTAAATCTTCAGCTTTTAGTGGTAAAATCTTTTCAACCTTACGATTCTGTGTAATTACCGACTTAAATTCATTATAGGCCAAGTACACCTCATCAATATTTTCTTTAATGAAGTTTTCCATAATATCATTCATTAGAGATGTACTAAGTTCGTACTCTAATTGATCAAAGAATCCTGGATATTTAGCATCAACTGAATATGATCTCTTACTGAAATGGGTCGTTGCTTTTTTGCCGATTGTAATTAAACTTAGACCTTCGGCTTCTTTTCCATTTTCGAAGTTATTGGCTACAAATAACTCAATTTCCTTAAATAGATTATTATTAAAACCACCACAAAGTCCTCTATCTGAGCCTACTACGATAAATAGACTGCGTTTAGGTTCTGATGTTTCACGAAGTAAAGGGTAAATTAGTTCTTGTCCTTGAATTAGGCGACCAATTACAGAGGCCAAGGTATTAGCATAAGGCCGTGTTTGTATTATACGGTCTTGTGCTTTGCGTAACTTAGCAGCCGCAACCATTTTCATTGCTTTGGTAATCTGCTGGGTATTATTTACAGAGGTAATCCTATTACGTATATCGCGTAAATTGGCCATGCTTAATTGGACTAAACAGCGTTAATTTGTTCAATGATCTGGGAAGCAACAGTTAGTATATGCTCACCAAATTCATCGGTTAATAGTCCATTAACTCCTAGATCTGCCATTTGTTTCTCGTATTTCGAAGTTATAACATCTAAGAATTCAGTTTGGAAGTTCAAAATGTCGGTCACTGCAAGTTTGTCAAGAAGACCCTTATCGTTAACTTTAAGAAGAACAATTTGGTATTCAACCGGAAGAGGCTTATACACATTTTGCTTTAATAACTCTGCAGTTCTCTCTCCTCTTCTTAACTGTGCTTGAGTAGCTGGATCTAAATCAGATCCAAATTTAGCAAATGCTTCAAGTTCGCGATACTGAGCTAAGTCTAACTTCAGTGTTCCAGAGAGTTTTTTCATGGATTTCACCTGAGCAGAACCACCTACCCGAGAAACGGAAATACCCACATCAATAGCTGGTCTAATACCAGAATTGAATAGGTCTGTATCTAGGAATATCTGCCCGTCCGTGATCGAAATTACATTAGTTGGGATATAAGCTGAAACGTCACCAGCTTGAGTTTCTATAACTGGTAAAGAAGTCAAAGACCCGCCACCTTTTACTTGAGGTTTTAGTTCATATGGAATATTATTCATCGCACTAGCTACTTCATCATCGTTAATGATTTTCGCAGCTCGTTCTAATAGTCGACTATGAAGATAGAATACATCACCCGGATAAGCTTCTCGTCCAGGAGGTCGCTTCAAAAGAAGCGAGAGCTCACGATAAGCAACCGCCTGTTTTGACAGATCATCATAAATAACCAAGGCATGTCGTCCCGTATCCCTGAAATATTCACCTGCCGCAGCACCTGCAAATGGGGCTATGTATTGCATAGGCGCAGCTGAACTAGCAGGAGCATTAATAATTACTGAATAGTCCATAGCACCATTTTCTTCAAGAACTTGCTTTATCCCAGCAACTGTTGATGCTTTTTGACCTACCGCTACATAAATACAAAAAACTGGTTTATCAGTTTTTTGAGTTTCTTTCTGATTAATTATTGTATCAATCGCAACTGAAGTCTTACCAGTTTGCCGGTCACCAATAATTAATTCTCTTTGGCCTCGACCGATTGGTATTAATGAATCAATAGCCTTTATACCAGTTTGGAGGGGCTCAGTTACTGGTTCTCTGTAAATAACTCCTGGTGCCTTCCGCTCTAATGGAACGCGTACTGTCTTTCCCGATATTGATCCTTTACCATCTAGCGGTTTACCTAAAGGGTCTATTACACGTCCTAGTAAACCATCTCCAACAGATATAGATGCAATATCGTTGGTTCTTTTAACTGTTTGACCTTCCTCAACAATGCTAGAAGAACCAAATAATACAATACCTACATTATCTTCCTCTAGGTTAAGTACCATTCCTGTTGCAGCTTCACCCTGTTCATTTTTAGCATCAGGTATGGTAACTAGTTCACCTGCCTGTACTTTGGATAAACCATAAACACGCGCAATACCATCACCTACTTCAAGGACGGTACCCACATCATAGGTATCCAATTCATTATCAAATCCGGATAACTGTTTTCTTAGTATAGCCGAGACTTCATCTGGTCTTACTTGACTCATGTTGTTGTGTTTTATAAAAGTCTGATTAATCGAAAAACAAAATTACTGAGAAAGAAGTGTGTATTCCAACTCATTTAATTTATGTAGAACACTGCCATCTATCACGGTGTCTTCCATTTGAATCGTAATACCACCTAAAAGTGAAGGCGTTACTTGAGTATGAAGTTTCACATTCTTTTTAGTGATGTCTTCTAAGGTTTTAATTACGGATTCTAGTTGGTTACTTCTAAGCTGATATGCCGATTTTAAAGTGACCTCAATTATTCCTGCTGCCTCATTATATAAAGCAAAAAAGGATACAGTTATCGAGGGTAACAACGCAGCTCGTTCTTTTTCAGCGATGAGCAATATGAATTGCTTTGTCAGTGATCCAATATGCTTTGAAAAGATTTTATCTAATATAGCGATCTTCTCCGATGGTTTGACAATAGGACTTTGCAATGCCAAAAATAGGTCGCGCGAACCACTAATGGTCTCATCTATAGTCTTGATATCCTCCAAAACCTCTTCTAAATATCCCTGTTCTTGGGAAAGTTTTAAAAGTGCTTTTGCATATCTTTTTGCCGCCTTAGAGTTAATCATACACCTTAATTCTTAGACAAATTGTCGATATAATTATCAACTAATTTTTTATTCTTTTCCTCATCCAACTCAGCATCTATAATCAAAGAAGCTGATTTTATTGCTAAGTAAGCAACCTCTTGTCTTAATGCTAATAAAGCAGACTGTTTTTCTTGTTTAATATCCAACTTGGCTTGCTCAACTATTTGCTCTGCTTCATCTTTAGCTTTTGCAACTCGTTCAGTACGAATTCGCTCTGCTTCTTCTTTAGCTTCCTTGCGTATCTGGTGAGCTGTTTGCTCTGCCTCACGAAGTGCTTTTTCATTGTCTTCAGAAATAGCCTTAGCTTTTGCTAAAGCAACTTCTGCGGCCTCTAATGACTCACGAATTGTGATTTCACGACCTTCAAGTGCAGCCATTATCGGTGGCATAGCGTATTTTGTCATGATTAGAAGAAATACAATCAATGAAATTGCTATCCAGACAGCAAATCCTGTATTAAAAGACAGCAATCCGCCGCCAGCTAGGAGGTAAAGCATGATCATAATTTTTAAAATTAACCTAGTGCAAGGATGATACAAATGATGGCGCCGAAAAGAGCTACACCTTCGATGAAGGCAGCAGTTAAAATCATTGCTCCACGGATTTCATTGGCTGCATCTGGTTGACGTGCGATACTCTCGGTAGCTCCCTTACCAATCATTCCGATGCCAATTCCAGCTCCAACTGCTACAATTCCAGCTCCAATACCAGCTGCTAATAGTCCCATAGTTTTATTTATTTAGTTTTAGTTGTTTGTTTAATGATTATACTGATTGTTCAGCATGAATGTGATCATCATGTACGTGATCATGTTCATGCTCTTCGGCAGCCATTCCAATGAATACTGCTGATAGTAATGTAAAAATATATGCCTGCAATAAGGCCACTAGCAACTTGAGTACATACAATACAGAAGTCATAGCCACTGAAAGAATACTGACACTGTAAGCGGCCACACTTCCATACATATCATTAAAAATAAAAATGAGTCCTAATATTGCTATGATCATGATTTTGCCAGACATCATATTCGCAAATAAGCGAATTGCGAGGGCAAATGGCTTGGTTAGTAAACCAATTAATTCAACAGGAATCATTAAAAATTTGACTCCTAATGGTACACCTGGAAACCAGAATACATGTTGCCAATGATCCTTAGTACCACTGAATTGTGTAATAAAAAAGGTAAACAATGCTAGTACTGCGGTGACAGTGATGTCGGCAGTAGCTGTGGCTGCCCATGGCAATAAACCAAATACATTCATAAAAGCTATTGACATGAACATAGTGAATAGATAGGGCACATATTTCTTATATTTCTCTCCATCTATATTAGGTTTGGCTACTTCATCTCTTACAAATTCATAAAATACTTCAAACAAATTTTGCAATGCTCCTTTAGGCGCAGTCGATGTACCAATTCCTTTTTTGTAGCGCGAGCCAGCAAACATAATGTATAGAGCAAGCGCTCCGAGTCCAAACCAAAAATAAATAAGGTGTGATGTTAAAGAGAAGTCAACCAAAATTGTGCCATTAGTTGGCTTAATTGCATCATCAACCTGCTCAAATTCGCCTGATGCTAACGCTTTTTTAGTAGATCTATAAGTAGAAAATTGAATTATTCCGTTCGCATCTTCCCATAAAAATAATCTAGGTAGATATAATTTGGTACCAAAAAAGGTGAAATAATTATGGTCAGCAACTGTCCCCATTATATCAATAGAAGTTTCACTTTTCTCCATATCATCAGCTTCGGTATTAATTGCTAAAACAGACGGTTGAGACAATAAAAGCACTACAATCAATAAAGGTAAAAACGTAAAATAATTTGTCATTCCTCTACGGGATGTTTCAATAATCTATGATGGATAAGTAACAACTCAATTACAGATTGATAAAGATAGGAAATAATAAAATTAACTGTAAAAAACATTTGCTCAAATTGAATAGACGATAATGAAACAGAGAGTAATAATATGACCAATAAAAAGCGAACTAAGGTTGCAGTAAAATAGATCTTCACAAAGTTAAGAGAGGAATTGGTACTAAATCTTACCCAAACCCATATTGCAGCACCAACAAAAATGAGTGCAATCAAATAAGCAATAAATGCTTCTGATGTATTTCCAGGCTCAACCCAATATCCTAAGAGGATAAAAATGACTAAGAATGGTAATTGGACGAATAAGTAAACAGTTAATACCGATGTTTCAAAAAAAAACTTCTTTAGCATAGCTAAAAAAATATATAAACTAGATTAAACTGGTTAAAGTAATTTATATTTTCAATCCCCTGATTCTTTACCCTGCCCATCTAATGTTGGATCTTTTAGTAGGTGAAATATTCGAAAGAAAAATAAAATTATCCCAACTAGTGCGCCACTTATTAAACCAAATGGTTTGACCTCGAAATACTCATCAATATAATTACCTAGGATAATAGGTAATGATAGTAACAATGCTATCTCAGATCCCAAACTTAGGTAAATACGATAGGGTTTAGTTAACCAATTTGAAATCATAGCTAAAAACTTAATCTAGACCATGATTAACGAACATCCTTTAACACTCTGTCTACATACTCTTCATCACTTGTCATTGTTTTGTCACCCATTCTGCAAAGTCCAATTACTTTAGCACCTTCTTCAACTACTAGAATTTTGGTAGTTAAGTTACCCTCCAAAATTGCTGATTTACGAAGCGTTACTTTATTTTTTCCTATCACATCACCAGTTATCTTACCAGCAATATCTGCATTCTGACATACCATACCACCCGTAATGTTTCCTTTTTCAGATACAATAACTTTCGCGCCGGTTTCAAGAGTTCCATTAAGCACTCCTCCAACTCGTATATCATGCTCTGATTTTAGAAATCCTTCTAATTCAGAACCCTCGCTAATAATGTTGACAGATGGATAATTATTTTCATTCGACATAGTTATACACTTTGTTTTTTTATGTTTTTTATTTCAATAAATAAATTTCAGGATTTTGTGGTAGCCCGTCTTTCCAAATTTCAAGGTGAAGATGAGATGCTGTGCTCTGAACACCTGCATTACCTACCGAAGCAATCACATCACCCTTGACCACCACGTCTCCTTCTCGCTTGTAAGAAGTTCGGCAATGTTTATAAACACTCAACAGACCATTGGTATGTTGGATAGATATTACATAACCATTCGCTATCGTCCAATTAATATTTACAATTGTTCCCTCAGCCAAAGCTCTAATCATTTCGCCATCAGTTGCCGCAATATCTAATCCAAAATGCTCTTCCTTGGTGTTAAATGGTCTCGAGATAGTTCCATCGACTGGATAGGCTGTGGGAAATATCAGTTCACTTTTCAATGATGAAGATGATGTTAGACCCTGTGTACTGAAATTTAATACTTCTAGCGGAGATGGACGGGATATTCCCCCAAGTGCAACTTCATTTTGAACTAAGAGCAAATTCTGCAATCTTTCATCCAAATTTAAGGTTGTATCTGTATTCAATCTTATTATACTTCTTATCTGTCCGAGTTGTTCGTCTCGTATATCTAAGGAATCCTGTAGTATATCTAATTTACTGATTACCTGCTCAATTTGCTTATTAATGTGCGATCCTTTACTACTGTATACCCATTCACCAAGAGGTGTAAACACTAGTGTGAGTACAAAAACAAAAAAAACAAAACAGAATAAAATGAATACTCCAAAAAAAAGTCGTCTTGGCAAAAATTGATATTCTCGCGATCCATCTGGAACTGACTCATCGATAATAATCAATCTCAACCATTTATCATTAAGTCGAACTAAAGTTTTTAGTAATTCGGTATTCATTTAATTCAGTAGTTATTAATCAATTAGCGCATCTAATTCATGCGCAAGACTTTGTGTGATTGACTTTGTAGTATATGCTTTTAACCATTCCTCATTCAATGGCTTTAAATTCCCAGCTTGAATATCACCAATTGCTTTTGAAATGATTCTACTTACTTCTTTGATGTTGTTAGGTGAGGTAATATAACTGCGAGTATAGTTTTTTAAAATTTTTTTTGTGTCCCCTTCAGGAATCAAGGCAATAATAGGCCTTCTAGTAGCCATATATTCATATATTTTACTTAAAGTAATAGTATGCTTGTGTTTTTTATGTTCATTGTTAAGCCATAGGATAGAGGCTTTTTGCATACGAAGAACTGCTTGATTATGAGGAACATACCCATGGTTATAAATATTGTTATGCAATCCCAATTCGTTGATTAACGAAATATATGGGTCAATCGGACTACCTTGAAAATGCAATTCAAGGGTTGAGCTAAGCGAAGGTACATTTTTAATAAGTTCATTTACTGCTCTTATAAAAATATCTGGACCACTATCTGAATAAAAAGTACCCGAATAAAGTATTCGAATTGTTTCAAGCCGAGTGGTTTCTTTTTTGTTAGTCAATTTATTTTTAAATCTTTTATCAGGAAACAGTGAGGTATCAAAATCAACAGGATCATAACCATGAGTTTGAACCACAACACGAGGCAAAAAAGGGTATCTTCTATGAATTGCACTGGCAATAGGTTCATTAATAGCAATTACCGTATCTGCAAAAGCAATAGTTCGTGACTCTAATCGTCTCATCAATATTTTATGGATGGGTGTTGGATAGTTGATTAGATGACTTTCTAACCAATCGTCTCTAAAGTCCATCACGACAGGAATCTGAAAAGAGGCTTTAAGCTTAGCAACTAACATTAAATTACTGTAAGGAGGAGCGGTTGCGTATATAGCATCTATAGAATGCTTTTGAATAATTTCTTCGGCTTGCTTAAAACCCTGTTTTATCCATCCTTTTTTATTATCTGGTAAATAAAAAAAGTGAGAGAATCTACGTAACCATTTTTCTATACGAATTCCTGGGCGCCATTGCTTTTTCGAACTGTTCCAATGTAGGGGAGTTCCACCCTTAACCCTGTATACTTGTACGCAATCCTTATCAATGAGTTTTTGAAGCTCATGTTCCAGCGAGGAATCGAAACTATGATAAAGCCCTGGCTCTGGCACCAGAATTATTGGCTTCCACCCAAATTCGTTAAGATATTTTACGTACTTGAGTGGTCTTTGCACGCCGCTCCCTCCCATAGGTGGAAAGAAGTAAACAATAAACAATAGCTCCTTTAATGGCCTCTCACGGATGGGTATCTCTTCAATTGTACCCACTTTATACCGAATAGTTAGGTGCTTCTTTTGTTATTTGTACCGTGTGTGGATGACTTTCTTTGTAAGAAGCGGCTGATATTTGCACAAAATGTGTTTTTTTTAGCTCCGAGATATTGCTTGCTCCGCAGTATCCCATAGCTGCACGTAGTCCACCTGACATTTGATGAACGACCTCACTTAGATAGCCCTTATAAGGGACACGACCTTCTATTCCCTCAGGCACCAACTTTTTTAAATCATCTTCGACGTCCTGAAAGTAACGATCTTTAGAACCTTTTTGCATGGCACCTATGCTGCCCATTCCACGGTACGATTTATATTTTCGTGAATCAAAAATAATGGTTTCACCAGGACTTTCATCAACCCCTGCAAACATAGAGCCCATCATAACAGCATCAGCGCCGCCAGCTATAGCTTTGGGTATATCTCCTGTCTGCTTAATTCCACCATCGGCAACAAGCCCAATGCCATATTCGGAGCAGAAATCACTTACCTCCATTACCGCACTTAACTGTGGGACGCCAACTCCAGTTACAATACGGGTAGTACATATTGAACCTGGGCCAACCCCTACTTTCACTACATCAACCCCTGCATCTCTCAATGCTTTTGCCGCATCTCGGGTGGCGATATTACCGCCAATAATATTCAAAGAGCCGTGTTTTTTCTTAATGGCCTGGATAGTTTTGAGAACCCCTTCAGAATGACCGTGGGCTGTATCCACCGTAATGATATCTACACCTGCAGCCACCAAAGCGCTCACTCTATCAATAGTATCTGTTGTTACACCCACAGCAGCTCCAACCCGCAGTCTACCTAATTCATCCTTGCATGCATTAGGGAAATTCATTTTCTTTTCAATGTCTTTGAAGGTTATCAAGCCTACTAAGATTCCATTTGAGTCAACAATAGGTAACTTTTCAACCTTATGAGATTGAAGTATAGCCTCCGCTTGTACTAAATTAGTTCCCTCTTTTGCAGTTATTAGCGGTTGCTTTGTCATTATGTTACCTAACTTCTTATTCATATCTGACTCAAAGCGTAAATCTCTATTAGTTACAATACCTTGAAGAGCTCCGTGTTCATCTATGATCGGGATTCCACCTATTCTGTGTTTAGCCATAAGATCTTGGGCATCCTGAACCAAGGCTTTTGAAGTCAAGGTTACTGGATCAACAATCATCCCGCTTTCGCTTCTTTTAACTAATCGAACTTGCTCCGCCTGATTCTCTATGGTCATATTCTTGTGCAGCATGGCTATTCCGCCCTCTCTCGCCAATGCGATAGCCATCCTATATTCTGAAACGGTATCCATAGCCGCACTCAAAATTGGTGTATTCAACTTGAGTGTTGGAGTTAGCTGGACACTGAGATCTACGTCTCTCGGAAGGACTTGAGAAAAATGAGGGACCAAGAGTACGTCGTCATAAGTGAGGCCTTGTCTCGTTATTCGATCAAAGTTACTCTGAGTAGATAGATTATTTGGATATTTAGACATAGGGCAAACAGATTACGTTTAGTTTAATAAAGATACAAACTTCTCTTCTGTAATTGAATGCGAAAATCATAAAATCACAAGCCTTTAACTTTGTTTATTTAGTCTCACTTTATAATTATAACGATTGAATTTTCAGGGCTTCAACAGCAGTATTAAGACTTGAGGTACCATCTAAATAAGACTGAACCCAGTAATGAACTTTATTCCTTCGATTATGAACATAAGGATCACAACTAGAATAATTGCCTCGTAACTCTTCGACCATTACCCGTACGTCGTCATAAATTTCTACTTTTAAGATATCGGGTATTTCATGCCATCCTAATAACTGAAAAACTTGTTGTAATTCTTGGTATTCCCGCTCACTCTCATTGCTTATTCGGGTCAATAATGGGCGGATGAAAGGTTTTTTTATTTTCTTTATAACCCTGCTAGATGGAATTTGTAACGGACTATGCGTGGCTAATGAAGTATTAAATGAGTGTGATGTTTTAGATGAATTAAGCATAATATCTCCTATTTTATTTTGATTCAAAAGCAACTTACACACTCGGTGTGACACCATTATGTCACCCTATTTTGATTTATTTTGGATATAAGGATTTTTTTGCTGCTAATAAGGTATTCTTCATTAGCATGGCTACCGTCATAGGACCTACTCCACCAGGAACAGGAGTAATCCAACTTGCTTTTTTTCGTACTGATTCGAAATCTACATCACCCACTAGCCGATACCCTTTGTCATGGGTTTCATCCGCTATTCGATTGATGCCCACATCAATGATAACTACACCTTGCTTAACCATTTCAGCCTTAATTAAATTAGGTTGGCCAGCAGCTACAATCAATATATCAGCACTAATGGTATGGGCTGTCAAATTTTGGGTATATTTGTGACAGATAGTCGTAGTTGCTTTTCCTGAAAAGTTTTCTCTAGATAACATTACCGCCATAGGACTGCCTACAATATTACTAGCACCAATAACTACCGCATATTGAGATTTAACTGGAATGCTGTAATACTTTAGTAATTCCATAACTCCCGCAGGAGTACAGCTTTTAAAGCAAGGTTGATCTAGTGACAAACGCCCTACATTCATAGGGTGAAATCCGTCCACATCTTTTCGATGATCAATTGCTTCTAATACAGTGTGTTGCGATAAATGACTAGGCAATGGCATTTGAACTAATATTCCATCAATATTGTCATTTGCATTGCATGATTGGATAATTTGGGTAAGCTCTCTCTCCGAAATTGTGTCTTGTAATATCATAGTTTCGGTCTGAATTCCCACCTGCTGACAAGCTTTCGTTTTGGTTCCCGTATATACAATAGATGCGGGGTCATCTCCTACCAATATAACCTGTAGATATGGAGCGCGATTACCTTTACCACACCATTGCTGCACATCATCCTTCACTCTGTTACTCAGAAGTTCTGCAACCATTTTACCATCTATTATTTCAGCGCTCATATTTCAATTTTACTTGTTAAATCTAGACTGTTGTTGTCTTAGTCAAATCTGCATTAACAATCGGGTTAATACTTATAGTAAAGGTACGTTAATATTTTCTCATGTACGGCATCTATGGTGGACACTTTTGCTGCAAAATTATTGGCGGACATACTGAATATAAGAGTATTTCCTAGCACCGTAGTTAGATATCCACTCAAGCTTCGAGCTCCTCCGACATATCCGGTTTTAGCTTGCACCTGCCCCCTAAGTGGACTCGATTTCATTCGGTAATGCAGAGTGCCATCCTTACCCATTATCGGCAGTGATCCTCGAAAATCATGAGAATTTGGACTATTAAGCATACTAAACAGCAAATCTGTTAATAACGAAGTTGTTAAAAAGTTTCCACCTGCCAATCCCGAACCATCTCGCATGACTACATAGGTCGTATCCAGACCCATTGATCCTAGTATTTTACGGACTTTTTTTATTCCATCACTCGTACTACCTGGACCAGGCTGAGTCTCAGCAGAAAGAGTTTTCAGTAGCATTTCAGCATAAAAGTTATCGCTTTCCTTATTCAGCCAAGTGATCAATTTTTGGAGTTTAGGAGATTCTACCGCTCCTAAGTACTCCCAACCGGTCATAGGATCGGAAGCCGTCTCGGTAGAATACCAATTCGGCGGGTAACCAGACCATAGCGCTGAGCCTAATTGTTCACTGGCAAGCCCGATCAGTGTTTGGGTAGTAGAGGGTTTCAGTAAATCCGGCCACCAACGCTCAATTCTATAGGGAGCCCTATACTTTACGATGTCTTCCATGCTATTTGCTTCTAAATAATCCACAAATGAGTCCATGAAGAAGGCAGGAGCATCATAAATGGCTAAAGATTCCGTTTCTTTATAGCCCTGGGGTAAACTACTGGCCAAATACAGTTTATTAGTTTGCCACGACCTCCGGTAATATTCATCATATTTTGTATGCGCTGGTGCTATTCGTTGTTCATTAACAAATTGAACATAATCAGTTTGTTTAGGAAACCAGCTTATTTGTGGGGTTGCACCTACCTCACCTTCGGCCAATACTTCTAAATCTACCGCATTGTTATTGAAGCTGAGTTCACTAATCTCGACTCCATAATAAAAATTCAAATCGTCCCAGTCCCAACCCTTTGGATATATCTCGGCATCAAAGTAACCTAATCGGCCAATCCATTGACCCGTCCAGTTAGAAATCCCAGCATTTTTGAGTAACTCGCGAATTTGTTCAAATACATAATATTTGTTTTTCTCATATAAAAATCCGGAAATACTTGGGTCCCCTTTACCCACTATCATTAAATCTCCTACCCAAGTAGAATCATCCAGATATCCTCTAACGTAAATAGGTGTTTTATAGCGAAATTCACTCCCTAATTCTTCTAAGACAGCAGCCGATGTGATGAGCTTCATATTGGAAGCAGGAACCATCCATTTTTGATCATTCCAAGATTCTAGTGACTGACCTTGTTCATCTACTACTGAAATAGACCAATGTACTCCTTTAGATTCCTGCTGGATAATAATTTCTTCTATAGTCTGAGCCTGAACGAATATTGGTATTAGGAATAAAGCCTGTAAGACAAAAAATGGCATGGTAACTTCTTTTATCTGGTTGTTATTCGACTGCCTTATTTTTTTTATATGCGACATTATCTACATACCCTATCTTCTAATTTGATTGAATTGGTGAAATTCTTTCTCCCTGAAAAGCTCCACAAGATCTACCTCACTGGGTACAACCAACAAATTTGAACGAAAATCGTCATAATTCATGAGAGTTGAAACTCTGCTTAATAATCGGATGTGACTTCTTTGATCTGAGCAAGGACTTACCATTAAAAATATAAGTTGAACAGGTTTTGAGTCAATGGAATTAAATTCGATTGGTTCTTTGAGACGAGCAAAGGCTACATGATTTTGAGTGACAGCATCGGTTTTACCATGGGGTATGGCCAAACCTTG
>CESW01265400.1_pt1 | contig 22466 bp, 23 predicted proteins | sample 531171 | NCBI WGS metagenome assembly CESW01 (sample SAMEA2621859, study PRJEB7988) | marine metagenome | biome: marine biome (ENVO:00000447); feature: surface water layer (ENVO:00002042); material: "saline water (ENVO:00002010), including plankton (ENVO:xxxxxxxx)" | depth 5 m
TAAATTTAACTTTCTCATGTCCAGTACCTTCATCCAAAGATACTACAGTTACTTTTGACTCACACTCTAAAAGAAGTTTTACTAACTGGTAACCGATCATTCCAGTTCCGCCAGTAACTAAAATTTCTTTATTTTTAAAAAAGTTTTTATCTATCATTGTAAAAATCTCCATGTTCAATAATTAGATATGACTTTTTATTTTTTTTATTCAAACAATCTTTATAAGTTTTAAATATTTTATTTGGATCGCTTAACATAATAACTTCAATTTCAGTTAAAATTTTTTTGAAAATTTCAGTATAATTTTGAGTATGTTGTGGCCCACCATCTAAAGGGCTTTTTGATCCAATAGAAGTTCTTATGATAATTTTTGGAGTATATTGTTTATTAGACATATTTTTAATTTTATCTAAGTGATTAACCATTTGATTAAAGGCTAAAACCAAAAAATCAAATCTTGGATAACAAGTGATTGGAATAAAACCATTTATTGCTAGACCAATACTTATTCCCATTTGAACATCTTCAAAAACTGGTAATTCAATTTTTTTCTTTTCAGGTACGCCTTTCAAAGTATTGAAAATTGCATTTCCTGAATATTTTACAGATTGTCCAATGAATAATGTATCCTTATGCTTGGCCAACATATTCATTGATCTAATTAATTCATTTTTATATTTTAGTTTCATTAAAATAATAACCAAGTTCCAGTGCCATGATGAGGGAATTTTCTTTTGTATTTGTAATAAATTAAATCGCTCTTAATTTTTTGTTTTTTTCCCCAAGCTTTAAAGGTGGGTGTATTTGTGCTTAATCCGTTATCTTCTATAACAAATTTTATTGGAAGTTTAAAATTTTTTGAATATTTATAAACTTCATAAAAGACACCTGTTTCATATGTCATGTCACCAACAAAAACCCATACTTTATTTTTAAGTTTTTTTTTTTTTATAGATAGAGCTACTCCTAAAGCTATTGGAAGTATTCCACCAACTATTGCGGAAGAATAAAAATTTTTTTTTTTATTTATTATACCCATAGATTTTCCTTTGATAATCTCATTTTCTAGCCATTTTGGATTAATTCCATGTAAAAGTGCATGATAATGACTTCTCCAAGTAGAGAAAACCCAATCCTTTTTTTTTACATTTTTAAAAATTCTAATTAGTTGCTTTTCATTATTTCCAGATAAGTGAATGGGAGCTTTAATTTTTCCTTTTTCATAAATTTTTTTTATTTTATCGGAAAAAGTAATAAGAAAATTTTTATCAATTTTATTTTTCATAAATTATTTTACTGCCTTCATTTTCAAAATTTATTTTTACATTAAGGTAATTTTTATATCTATTAATTAATTTTTTATGATCTTTTTTTTCAGCAATAATAATAAAAAAACCCTCAGAACCAGCCCCTAGCATTTTAAAACCTTTTGCTCCAAAATTAATTGAATCGTTAAATAATTCATTAATTTTATTATTTGTAAATTTTTTGGAAATTTGATTTTTACTATACCAGGCCTCTCTTAATATATCACCAAATATACCTATTTTAAAATTTGATGATTTAATAATTTCTAAACCTTCTTTTGTTAAATTTTTAATATTGTTAAAGTGTTTTTCATTGAACCTCATTTTTTTAATCAAATTTTTTGTTATCATCGAAGATTCTCTTTGTTTTCCACTATAAAAAAGAAGACATGAATTTTCCAATAAAGAAATATTCTTATTATATCTTTTAAGATTATTAATTAAAATTTTCTTTCCTTCGAACTTAATACAATTAAAACCACCATAGCATGTTGCAACTTGATCTTGAGATCCAATATTCTCCTGGTTTAACTTTTGCTCAATAAAAATTGAGTCATTCATGATATTTTTTTTATTTAAGGTTTTAGATAATAATTTATATAATGAGTGTACCAATCCAACTGTGAATGAAGACGATGAGCCAATTCCAGTTCTAGCTGGTAGTTCACCATAATGATAAATGTCTAATCCATTTTTAATATTAAATAATTTTAATGTGTTTTTTATTGTAGGGTGTTTTATTTGACTAACACTTTGCTTTTCTTCTCTATAATAATATCTTATTCTATACTTGTATTTGAAAAAGTTATCTAAGTTATTAAGAGTTATATAACTGTATTTATCAATAGTAGTTGATAAAACCATTCCATTGTTTTTCAAATACCATTGAGGATAATCAGTTCCACCACCTAGAAAGGATATTCTATAAGGTGTTCTTGTAATTAGCATTTTTCTACATACAATAATTATTTGACTTAAAAAACATTTATTTTATGAAAATTTTAATAATTGGTGGAACGGGTAATATAGGACGAAATATAATCTCAAATATAAACCTGAAAGAACATGAGGTATTCTCAATTAGCCAAAAAAAAAAAATCAAAGATAAAAAAATTAAATCTTATAGGTTTGATTATTATAAAAATTTCGCAAAAATAAAAAAAATAACCACTAAATACAAGTTTGATGTAGTAATTAATTTAATTTGTTTTAATTCTAATCAAGCTAAAAGAGATTATAATTTGTATAAAAATTCAATATCAAAGTATATATTTATTAGCTCAACTTCTGTGTATAAAAATATACAAAATGTTATTTTAGAAAATTCAAAAACTGAAACTACAGAAAACACCTACATAAAAGGAAAAATAGAGGCAGAAAAATTTTTAAAAAATAATACTAAAAATTTTCCTTTTATAATTTTAAGGATTTGCCAAATATATGGGGAAGATAATATTCCAACTCTTTTTAAAAAAAGAAGTTTTACAGTATTAAATGATATGTATACTAATAAAAGAGTTTTCTTACCTTATGGCGTTAATAATAGGTGGAAGTTAATTCATGTAAATGATTTAGCAAAAATAATAATTAAAATTTTTACTTCCTCAAACAAAAATATTCTAAATAATATTTTTAATATTGTTCCCGATAAAACCTATAGTTGGAGTAAAATATATAATATGTACTCCATTATAAATAAAAAGAAATTTAATAAAATCTTCTTTGATGTTAAAATTTTAAAGAATTCTAAAAAAGAAATTTACGAGCATTTAATTCTAGATAAGCTAAAAAATGGAAATTTTAGCAATACAAAGATTTTTAAGATAATAAAGAAACCAAAATTTTATAATTTTGAAAAAAAAATTAAATCAATTATTAAAATTAAAAAAAAGGAAATTATTAAAACTATACCAGACAAAGATATAAAAAAAATTTTTCAAAAATTAACTAGTTTGAAATAATTTGGATTCCTAAACTTTTAAATTTTTTTTCAATAAAAAATGGATCACTACTTTCAGGACCTCCAGGTGGCAAAGATATAACTCCTTTTTTAAATATTTTGGATTTTGCTAAATAATGAATGCAACTTTTGCCGATAATTTTAAAATCAATTTTTTCACTTTTCCAGTTTTCATAGAACTTATTATCGTTTCTATCGCACAAAACCCTGATTATCTTAGTTCTATTGGGCAAATACAGTGTAATTAATTTATTATGATGTCTAGGTATTTGGACTAAAATTAGATTATCTTTTTTTGAGTCTGACCTATCATAGTAAACTGTATCAGAAAACACCATCATACCCTCTGAATAGTTGTATATAATAAATACTTCTTTTTTATTATTTCGTGGAGTATAATTTTTATTAACCTCAAGAAGTTTCATGCTGTAAAGTCTATGATTTAGATCAGGAAAAAATTCTAAGTATTTATGCCATATATTAGACAAATGTTTTAAAGGAAAAAATTGTTGATGATGATAAATTATTCCAAGCAAAAAAGATAAAGTAATTAATAAAATAAATTTTTTAATTTTTATTTTATAAAGATTATTTAAAAACTTAAAATATTTTATATTTTTTAAATTCATTTTTTTGTTCTTTTGAAAAAATCTTTAAGTCGTTAAAATTGGTATAGCTTTCATCAGAGTCTATTGGGTTTTTACAATTATATACCACAACTTTATTAAATTTATAATTACCACTATATAAATCTATGCAATCGTTTTGCGAATTCTGTATAATACTATGATTAACTATAAGTGTGGCATAATCAATATCTAGCGCATCAAATTTAGAGTTGCTAATTGAGATTTTATCTATCGTTCCTTTAACAGATAGTAATTCTAGTGCATTTTCAAGTTTACAATTTTTAACATTAAAATCTACATTACTTAAATTTAAATCATAAATATTTAGACAACCTCTCACACCGTATTCTGAAAAATATTTATCTGATATTAAATTATCAGAATTAGATCTTGTGTTTATGTTTTCAAAATTAATTTTCCAATCTTTAAGCATTGACAGCGTTTTTATTTTATTGCCCATACTGCTTATTATGAAAAAATTATTTTTAACTTTGCTATATATTTTTAATTCTTTTTTTTCTTCATCAATTATTATTTCCTCTAAATAAAGAGAATGTAAATTTATATTTTTTATGAAAGGGTATTTTTTTAACTTTCTAGTTTGATTTTTTACATGTGATACCATTACTTTTTCTTCAAATTTATTTTTATACAAATATTCTTTAACACTTGATATTGTATTAAAGGGAAAAAGTGAAAATCTATGAAATATGCCACCTATTAAAAATATGAATATGGAGAATAAAATTAATTTTTTTTTAGAAAGTTTCACAGTATTTCGAAAATCTTCTTTTTTCAAAAGGAATAATTAAATTAATATTATCTTCTGAAGTATTTATATTTGTTTTAATTTCAAATAAATTTATTGGAATTTTTTGCCAATTTAATGAATAAATAGATTTTTTAAAATTAATGTTTTCATCAAAAGTTAATCTAAAATTATCTAAATAATAATAACTCCTATTGTAAGATATTATTTTGCTTAATTTGCAATTTCCATATTCTTTATCAATTAAACCATATCTTAATATTCTATCTTTCTTTGACTCACTAATCATTTTTGAAACTTTATAACGACCTTCAATAGACGAAATTTTTTTTTCTAATAAATATTTTGTTTTACTATTTATTTCACCATAGTATCTAATTCTAATCTTTTTTCGAGGAACAATACCCTCGATAGAATCCTTATAAGATACTAAATTTTTATTATCAAGATAAAGAGAAGTAACTCTTCTTTTAGGATATTTAATATTAAATTTTTTGTCATTTAGCCATTTTTTAAAGAATATTATTTTAGTTGGATCAATTATATATTTGTTTTCAATCCTAAAACTCATTTTAACCTAATATTATTTTTGAAAAATTATCTTTAAAAATTTTATTGTAAAAATTATTACATATTATATTTTTAATCTTAAGTACTGCGCCATTAAATTCATTTTTTTTATTATATGCAGCTACACAATATTTTAAGTTAGATAAATTAGCGTTTTCTATGAATAAAGTGGAGCTATCTTTAGAAACAGCTCCATAAATTGAGTTTCTTAAAGTGAAATCATCTATTTTTACTATTGATTTCTCACCTACTGAAACTCCTTTATCACCACAATTGTTTGCGATTAAATTCTTTATTTTATAATTACCAAAAGAGAAATCGATACAATCATTTTTTGAATTGTCTATATTTATTGTATCAATCCTTAAATTTGAAAAGTCCATATCTATTGCATCAGAAAAACTGTTAATTATATCAATTTTTTTAACGCTTCCATTTGATCTTATAAAATTAACAGAGTCCTCACAGTGTAAATTTTTTCCTATTATCTCTATGTCCTCCACAATTATGTCAAGAAATGTTAAACATCCTGTGAGATTAGTTTCTCTATCAATTAAATTATCTTTACCATTTAATCTTTTTTTTCCATTTAAAATAAATTTCCAACTTTTTATAAAACTCTCATTTCCCCCAATAACTGCTCTAGAGTTACTATCTTGATAATTTAATTCTATTTTTTTTTCATCATAATCAATTTTTATATTAGCATTTAATGTGAACAAAATAGCATTATCCTGAATAACTTTTTGTGACCAACTATATATACCTCTAATTTGATTTTTAATTAAGTTTTGTTGTGTGCCAAAAAAAGTGTACTGAGGCTTATTTGTAAGTTTATAGTTTTTTTTGTATCTTTGTCTTATTAGATTAATTTTTTCTTCCTCTGTAAATTTTGATATAGAGCAATTTTTTTTAAAAAATTTACAAGTTAAAAAACCATTTTCTTTTTCCTGATACACAACATATATATTTTTATTTTTAAAATATTTCTCCAGATTTTCAAAATTGTAGCTGTCATCACTAATTGAAATCTTATTTTTATTTACTAAATTTTTTAGGTTATTTTTAATTAATTTTACTCTTTCACTTGTATAATTATTGCTTTCATTCAGTCCAAATTTTTTTAATTTAGTATTTAAAAGCTTTATATCAATATTGTCTAATTTTTTTATTAAATTATCTACATCTAAATTAATATATTTTGAAATATTTTTAGGCATACTTATGTTTTGATAATTACTATTTGGTTCACCATCATAATAAATTGGGTAGTATACACCGTATGACATATCATAATAAAATCTCATATCATTAAAGGAAAACATGTGTTCCGAACCCGTTGCTAAACCTAATAAAACAAAATCTGATAAATTATTGTAATGAGTTAAATTATTGTTAGATAAAATATTATAATTAATGAGAGAGTTAGAATGAATTTCTTTTTGTAAATTAATGTAAAAATTATTTTTTATAGCTGCCATTTCTTTATTTATAACCCCTAAAATTTCTCCACTATTTTCAGTATTTAACGAGACCCATTTTTTATTTTGAATTCTCATTAATCCAAAAGTATTTTCCTCATCTGCTTCAATTATTGGTCCTTCTCTTCTATGATTTTTTTCTAACATCTCTTTAGAAAGAGAATCTTGATACAAATACCGAATATTTTTATCCCCAATTTTTACATTTAAATATTTTGTTTCTGGTGCTAGAAAATTTAGTTCCCTAAAAAGCACTGAATTGAATATTTCTGAGCTTCCGCCTTCTGCTCTAGGAAGAAATAACTTAAATTTTACAGAATTAAATATATTTCCATTTAATATTTCTACATCCATGCTTGAAAAAATATCACCATCAATTAAATTATAATGATCTCTCCCATCCCCATGCATCCTTATTTTGGCGTTAAGCTCACAAATTAATTCATTCGAGAAAAAAACTATTATTTTAGAATTAAATTTTAATTTTTTTGAAAAGTGTAAATTTTCCCCCAGGTCATCTTCTAGACTTACTAAATTTTTTAATTGGGTTAATTTAAATTTTCTATAATTCTTAGGAATTATTTCTAAGTAATCTATTTTTATATTTTCATCATCGTATATTTCTATATTAAAACAACTATCTTCCTCTGAATAAGTTATGCTTGGAAATATAAATATACAAACGATAATTAATAAGATTTTCACTATATTAAAAATTTAATTCTGTAGTTTCTACATCTGCATTTTCTTTTAACTCGCTAAATAATTTTAATATTATGCTCTTATCATAAGAACCAAATTTATAGATAAATTTTGAATTTATTTTATCTTCAATTAAATTAATTAAAAATTCATTACTCTCTAATTTATCTAATTTTTTATTCGCAACTATTTCTAAAAGATAATTATTCTCTTCTTCATTAAAAGATAAATTAAATAAAGAATTTTTTTTAACAAAACTTAAGTTTTTTATTTTATCTAATAATATTATTAATGATGAAGCAACAATCAACAAAACTATCCCATATTTAATATTAACACTAAATGCTATGCCATAGGTTATTAACAAAAAGTAGATACTTAGCTCCAATGGATTTTTTACTGGATTTCTAAATCTAACAATTGATAATGCTCCCACCATTCCTAGTGAAAGGGCAATGTTGTTAGAAATAACTTTTGTAATTGTGAAAGTTATAACAGGCAGAAGAAGATATACTACAGTGCTATGATACGTAAGCGCCCATTTTTGTTTTGCTACTGTTAAAGATATCCGTGTCATAATACCAGAAAGCAAACAAAATAAGATTGAGATTATTGCTGTCATATAACATACTAGCTTAAATTTTTAATATTTAAACTTTTAATTCCTTCAGTATTTTTGATAATTTTAGAATTGCCTAAATTTATTATTTGTTGGTTATTATAAACAGCAGCCTTTGCAATTTCATCAATATTATTTTGAAAATTTTTAATATCAAAAGCAAAAAATGATTTTTTTGTGAACTTACCAATTAATTGCATATAAGCTGAATTAATGTATGGCATAAAATTTAAATTTTTTAGGTAATAATAAAAATATTTCTTTTTTAAAATTCTAATTGTTTTATCTAAAAAGTTGTCTGCAAAATTTGACTGATAACCAATATATTTTTGATTTATTTTATGTCCCCAATAGTTTTCTTCAGGCATATCTATACCTGCTAAATAAATAGGATTACATCCAAATAATATAGCAAACATTATACCAAATTCAGCTACAGAAACTGCCTTCAAAAAAAATTTTTTATTTAATTTTTTTTTGAAAAAAAATTCTTGTAGAGTTATATTATTTTCAAAATTTGATACAATTCTGCAGCAATTTTTTTTTGGTTTACATAATTTATTATCAAAATGTCTGTCATCGAAGGATAACCAATTATTCTTTAAATTCTTAATTAAAAAATTCTCATTTTTTTCCCAAACATCATTGTAAGCAGCTGTATCTGACATAAGCCATGTAACATTATTTAAATCATTTAAAAACTCTAAATGGAAATTTATTTCTGGAATTGGAAAATGATTATTAGCAGATACAAAATAAGATATCTTTCTTCTGTCATTTATTCTTAAAATTGTTGTTCCAAGAGCAATAATTTTACCAGAAAAATTATCAAAGTTAATTTGATTTAAAGAATCACCTGATCCAATAATCAAACACGGTTCACCTTTATGGATATTAATAATTTCATCCAATTTAATTTTCATTATTTTTTTAGAGGCAAATGTGCTCTTAATTTTTTTGCAATTGGCTTTTCGTCTTCAAAAATATATCCAAGTTTATTTTCACCATCGGATAACGACATTTTTTTTATAACAGATATTAATTCATTCATACCTCTGAGTTCTAATGATGCAGATTGATCAGATCCATACATTGACCTATCTAGTGTTATGTGCCTTTCAAGCGAAGTTATCCCTAATGTTGCTGCTCTAAATGAAACTGATAAACCAGACTCATGTCCGCTGTAACCAACTTTACAATTAAATTTTTTCTTTAATTCTGGAATAGTAAGCAAATTTGCATTTTCAGTTTTCATAGGATAAGTTGAATTACAATGCATTAGTTCAAATTCACAATTATTTTTTCTAAAAATATTCACAGCATCCTCAATATTATCCAATGAAGACATACCTGTTGATATAAAGGTATATTTTTTTCTTTTCGCAACTTCCTCTAAAAATAATTTATCTATCACCATAGCCGAAGCTATTTTGTGGTAGTCTAAATTGTAATGATCTAAAAATTTTAAACTATTTAGATCCCATGCAGATGCAAACCACAAGATACCTTTTTCTTTACAATATTTATCAATCTCGTCATACTCTTTAGATCCAAACTCCAGACCTTTTTTTTGATCTCTTTGTGTCTCTCCCCAAGGACTAGTTCTTGCACTGTCCAATAATTCTTTAGAATATACTATGTCTATGTCTCTTTTTTGGAGTTTTACAGCATCAAAACCAGAGTTGCATGCTGCGTCTATAAGTTTTTTTGCTATTTCTATATCACCATTATGATTAATACCAATTTCAGCAATAAAAAAAATTTTTTCGATTTTCATATTTGTTTAAATAGTTTTCTACTTTTTTAATATCATTAATATCATCTATGTCAGAATTAAACTGATCTATAATAAAAGGCAATACATTATTTCCATGAAAAGATTTTTTTAAAATTGTTTCTGTTTTTAAAATGTCAATATATCCATTTGGTAAATATGTTTTTTTAAAATACTGTCTTGGTCTATTATATTTATCAATATTTTTATCACCCATAATTGAACACAATCTATTTTTCTCAATAATCATTGTTTTAAATGCAGGATTGATCATTTTATTTACAGATCTTAGTGAACTACATTTTTTATATTTTCTTATTTTTTTTATAGCTCTTAAAACTATCGATTTTTTTCTTAATGGAGTTGTTGGTCTTAAATGAGCAATATACTTTGGATAATAATTGTATTTTTTTTTTGCATAATTTAAGAATTCTTTAAATACATCTAAATCAGTACTCTTATCTCCCGAAACTTTTTTACTTCTGTGATGGAAATCTATTGTTGTAATTTTTTTTATTAATTCAAAATATTTTAATGAGTCTGATGAAAATATTATTTTATCAAATAATTTGCTACTGTACGCAAATTCAACAGAATACTTTAATAATTCTTTGCCTCTAATTTTATAAATATTTTTGTGTTTTATAGATTTTGAACCTGATCTTGCTGGAATTAAGCACCATATTTGATTTTTGATTATCATTAAATAATTGATAACATAATAGTTTTCTTATAACTAGAATTATATATTTATGAAATTTCAGAAAAAAATTGCTGTTGTGACTGGTGGCTGTGGTCTATTTGGGAAAATACAAATAAAATCTTTAATGGAAATTGGTTATAAAATAATTGTTCTTGATAAAGATATTAAATCTATAAATAAACTGAAATTAAAAAAAGATTTCAACAAAGCTTCTTTTTTTGAATGTGACATTACAAATATTGATAATATTCTGAAGATAAAAAATATAATATTAAAAAAATATAAAAGTATAGACGTTTTAGTTAACAATGCTGCTAATGACACTGTTCCAAAAAAATCAAATACCAAAAAAGATACAATTAAACTAAATATCGATCAACTATCATCTGATATTAATGTAGGTTTAGTTGGCGCTATTAATTGTTCAAAAATTTTTGGTGAAGAAATGGTTAAAAAAAAATATGGAATTATACTTAACATATCATCTGATTTATCTATTATAGCTCCTGATCAAAGATTGTATAATCATTTAGGTATTAAAAAGCCTCTAAGCTACTCAGTTGTAAAACATGGCATGACCGGTCTTACAAAATATCTAGCTTCGTATTGGGCAAAAAATAATATTAGAGTCAACTCGTTTTCTCCGGGAGGTATTTTTAATAATCAAGATAGAGTGTTTGTAAAAAAATTAGAAAAGTTAATTCCTTTGGGTAGAATGGCAAAAAAAACTGAATACATAAAAACTATTCAGTTCCTTTGTTCTGATGATTCATCATATATTACTGGTCAGAATATTGTTTCAGATGGCGGTAGAAGCATAATTTAACGTTTTTTTAAAGTTAAAAAAATAAGTATTAAAATAAAAAAAATAAATCCACCGTTGAAATAACCTGCACCTCTTAGAAGTTGAGTTATTACCAAAGTTAATATAAATGATTTAGCATTTGAATTTTCACTATTTTTGTATAAACCAAATAAAAATAATATTATAAACAAAATATTTATAATTCCAAACTCTGCTAATAATTTATTAATATTACTAGCACCATCATTTATATTCATTAGTGGCATAGTTGAATAACCATCAATTATTTTATTTTTTATCGCAAATTTCTTGGCATAAATTGCATAGTTCTGAAATCCAACACCAAATAAATGATTTCTTATTGCATCTGAAGCAAACAGCAGATGATTTATATGAATAATTGTTGTAACATTTATTCCATCTTTAATTTTATTATTCTCATCAAAACTCTCTTTTTCTTTTATTTCTTCATTTATTAAAATAATGTTTGTTTTTTCCTCTAAGAATTTAAAAAATTTAGACTCAGCCAATGAATTAACTACTTCACTTTCTCTTAATTTTTTGACCATTATAGTATCTTGATGAGATGTAAAGACTTTGTCTATGTCAATAATTTGAGTTATTCTTATTAAACAGTTATTTAAGCTAAATATCAATAAAGTGTTGATTAACAAAAAAATAGATAGAACAGCAAATTTTTTTGAAATTCGTAATACTAAAATAGAAATAATAGAAATACTAATTCCTAAATATAGGGTTAATGAACCAACATATAAATAACTTAATATTAAAAATATTAAAAAATTTATTTTATTTAAATAATTAATTTTATTAAAATTTAATAGTAGATACACTATTATTGCTGACGCCGTCATCCCGAAATGGGAATTTTCCAAAAAAAAATAACTAAAAATAGATTTATTTTCATTAAAAAAAACCAAGCACAAACCATTGTAATATAAATTATGGTCATAAAATTTGAAGTTACCTAATATAATCGATAAAATTATTAATAAATTTGAGATTGAAATAAAAATAATAGATGATTTTTTTAATATTAATTTAAAATTTTTAACAAAATTAAATGCTATCAATATTAATAAATAAAAAAAAATTAATGAGAAAATAAAATAATATGTAATTTGAAAATCTACTTTTGCTAAAGAGTGTAAAAATAAAAAAGAAATTAATATTAATGAAAAAAAAATTAACTTTTTTAATTGCCTGATTTCATAATTAATAAATAAATATGGTAAAAGAATAACGATTAAAAATTTTGCTTGGAAAATATTGTTTAATTTAAAATCCCAAAATAATATACTTACAGTAAATATTACTGTTGATATTATGATTTCATTTCTTTTCAAAAAATCTAACAAATTTTATCTACCCTAATTAATTTAAATTTTGAAAAAATACATTTATTAGAATAGCATATATATAAATTAATTTTGTTAAATAAATATATATGTTTAATATTTTGATCGTTGGTTGTGGAAATATAGGTAAAAGGCATTTATTTAGTACATTAAAACTAAAAAAAAAAATTAACATTCAAGTTCTAGAAAATAATTTAAAACAAATAAAAATTTCAAAAAAAATAAATAAAAATTTTGATAATTATATAAAAAATTTTGAGAGTATTAATAAAAACACTAATTTAGTACTTTGTGCTACAAAAGCTTTTAAAAGAGATAAAATAATAAAAAAAATTTTAAATTTTTGCACGCCTGAGTACATGATAATTGAGAAATTTCCATTTCAGAATATTATTATTTACAATAAAATGATTAAATTTTTAAAAAATAAAAAAATTAAAGTTTGGGTAAATTTTCCCTTTAGATATCAAGACTATTATAAGTATATAGTTAAAAATATTTTAAAAAAAAACTCAATATTATCTTGTATAATATCTTTATCAAAGACCGATGATTTATTTTCATCCGGTATTCACTTTTTAGATTTATTATTACATAATCATAATTATAATTTAGAACATTTAGACTTAAGACATATTAAAAAAAATAATAAATATAACTGGCGATATAGCGGAAAAGTAGTTTTTTCCACAAAAGATAGAACCATAGCAATCATAAATACAAAATCAAATTTTGAGCAGCAGATAAATATTTTTAGTTTAAGTAATCATTATAAAGTAAAATTATTCCCATCAAAAATTAATCCATGGGATAATCCAAAAGTAAAAATTTTTAAAAATGACAAATTAATTAAAGTTTTCGACCATTATTGGCAAAGTAGTTTAACAGAAAAATATTTAGACGACGTGATACTTAAAAAAGATACCAGTTTACCCACACTTTTTAATACCAAATACTGCACTGAATTAGTAATAGATGCGGTCAATAAAAAATTAAGTTTAGTTTCAGCTAAAGATTTATGTCCAATAACATAAATAAAAAAGAAATATGGTTAATAGGTGCGGGTAGAATATCGGTTGAATATTTAAGAGTTTTAAAAAAATTTAATTACAAAATTATAATAATCACTAAAAGTAAAAAAAGACTTAACGATTTTGCAAAGATAAATAAAAATATAGAAATGTATCACGGTGGTATTCATAATTTTCTGAGCAATAAACCAAAAATTCCACAAAAAGTAATTATTACAACAAATGCAAGATATCTTTTTAAAATTACAAAATTATTATTAAATTTTGGTATAAAATCTATTTTAGTTGAAAAGCCTGGATCATTAAATTTAAAAAATTTAAAAACTTTACAAAGATTAATAAAAAAAAAAAAATCAAAATGCTTTATTGCATATAATAGAAGATTTTATGGATCAGTAAATTATATAAAAAAGATAATGAAAAAAAGAAAAATTAGATCAATTTATTTTGATTTAACGGAATGGATATATAAGATTAATACTTTAAATTACTCAAAAGGTGAACTAAATAAATGGTTTATATATAATTCATCTCACATAATTGATTTAGTATTTAGTCTTATTGGACACCCCAAAAAATTGAATTTATTCTTTAAGGACAAAATACAATGGCATAAACCAGTTTTTTTACAAGGACATGGAATATCACAAAAAAACATACCATTTTTGTACAGATCTGATTGGCTTAGCTTTGGAAGATGGGAAATAAGAGTTTATTTTAAAGATTTTGTTATAAATTTAAAACCTATAGAAATAGTACAAATTGAATATACAAAAAAAAGGAAAATTATTATAAAAAATTTTAAGTATGAAAAAAAATTCAAAGCAGGTTTCTATTCAATGTGTTCATCATTTATAAATAATAATTATAAAAATCTGTGCTCTTTTGAAGAACAAATTTTAAATTTCAAATTTATGGAAAAAATATTAGGCTGGAAAAGTTGAAAAAAAACATTTTTATTACTGGATCATCAAAAGGGATAGGATTAGAAATAGCAAACAAATTTTATGATGAAAATTTTAATGTTTTTATAAATTCTAGACATAACCCAAATAAAATAAATAAAAAATTCAAACATTTTAAATCGGATATGACAAAATTAAATGATGTAAAAAGAATTTCGTCAAAAATTAAAAAAAATATTACAAAACTAGATGTACTAGTATGCAATATAGGTTTTAGTAAATATGAATATAATGATTTCCCTTCATTAAATCAAATTAATGACAGTTTGGAAAAAAATTTTTTTAGTTGTGTTTTAATTTTGAATGAATTAAAGGATTACCTTATTAAAAGTAAATCAAAAATAATATGTATTTCATCAATTTGTGGAAGCGAGTCTGTTGAAGGAGCACCTATAAACTATAGCATATCAAAAAATTTATTAAATACTTATTTAAAATTTATATCTAAATCTTTTGCTAAAAACGGAGTTAATTTAAATATAGTTTCTCCTGGAAATGTTTTATTTAAAGGATCCACTTGGGAAAAAAAATTAAAGAAAAACAAAGAAAAAGTAAAAAATTATTTAAAAAAAAATGTGCCACTAAATAAATTTGCTAGCACAAAAGACATTGCTAATGCTGTATTTTTTTTGGCCTCTGATAAAAATAATTTTATTTCAGGAGCAAATCTAATTATAGATGGTGGTCAAACAAATAATCTTTAATGAAAACCAAAAGTTCTATTAATTATATTAATAAAATATTTAAAATACTAAATAGTCGTGAAAAAAGAAAATTAATTACTTTATTCCTTTTTATTATTGTTACTTTTGTTTTAGAAATGATGAGTATTTCATTGGTAGTGCCAATTGTTACTTTAATTTTTGATGATAATTTTGCTACAAATATTAATAGTTTTAAATTTGTTCCTTATTATATAAAAGTACTTACACCTAATGAAATTCTAAAATTATGCCTGATAGGTATTTTAGTTATCTATTTTATAAAAACTTTATTTTTAATTTTTTTTAGTTATTGGAAATCAAGTTTTATTTATGGTTTACACAAAAAATATGCAGAAAAATTATATCATAATTATATTTACCAAAAATATTTATTTCATTTAAAATCAAATTCCTCAGATCTCACTAAAAATATTGTATCTACACAAAACTTTGCACATAATATAAATCAATTAAGTATTTTATTTACAGAAATTTTTATTCTTTTTGGATTAGTCTTAATACTTTTATATGTTAATTTTAAAGCCACTTTATTTATATTTTTTTTTACTATTTTAGTATCATTTCTTTTTTTAAAATTTGTTACTCCAATATTATCTGAACAAGGAAAAAAAAATATAATTAACCTAAAAAAACTTATGGAGAATATTAATTCTTCATTTTTTGCTATTAAAGAAATTAAAATTATGAACAGAGAAAATTTTTTCATAAAAAAATTTTCTAAAAATATACAAATTTTTAGTAACTCAGAAAAAATCCAGGAATTTGTTCAATCTATACCGAGATTTATATTAGAATTCATGTCAATATTGCTTTTAATTGTGACTATATTTTTTATGATGTTTTATGAGTATGATAAGATTACAATCATCACATTTTTAGCACTATTTGCAGCAGTTGGTTTTAAAATAATTCCATCTATTAATAAAATAATATTTGCTATACAACATTTAAAATTTTATTTGCCAGCTTCTGAAATAGTTATAAAAGATTTAAAATTAAATATAGAGGCATATAAAATAAATTTAAAAAAAATAACTCATTCAAATATTAAAATTCATAATTTATCTTACAAGTATCCAAATACAAAAAATTATGTATTAAAAAATGTAAACTTATCTATTAAAAAAAATGAAATAATTGGTATTACAGGCTCAAGTGGCTCAGGTAAATCGACTTTTTTAAATTGCTTAATCGGTCTACTTGTTCCTACGCAAGGTAAAATTTTTGTGGATAAAACAAATATTTTCAATGATATTAGATCTTGGCAAAATAAAATAGGTTACGTTCCACAACAGGTATTTCTTACTGACGAAAATATCTTTAGCAATATTGCTTTTGGCGTTGAAACCAAAAATATAAATAAAAAAAAAATTTTTAAGGTTTCTAAAATATCTCAACTTGGAAATTTCTTAAAAAAAAAAGAAGATTATAATAATTTAATTGGAGAGAGGGGTGTGAGAATTTCTGGAGGACAAATGCAGAGAGTTGGTATCGCTCGTGCATTATATAACGATAAAGATTTATTGATATTCGATGAAGCAACAAGTTCATTGGACCCAGAAACAGAGAAAAACTTTTTACAATCAATTGAAAGTTTTAGAAGAAAAAAAACAATTTTTATTATTTCGCATAAGATAAATACACTTAAAATATGTGATAGAGTTTACAAGGTTAACAAAAAATCTTTCATTAAATTAAAATTATAAATATGGAATATTCTTTTGATGACATAAAGAACAAACACAAACATAAACCTTGCATAATTATATCGCCAAGCCCTTCATTGAAAAACTTTGACTATAGGAATTTTAAGGGGAAGATTATTTGTATAGGAGATAGTATAATAAGAGGCAGAAATATATTTAATGCTAATTATTGGATTAACGCTAACAATGAATTTCCAAATCCTAACATTAAATGGCACTTAAAAATAATAAATAAGTTCAAAAAAACCTTTTTTTTATTTTCTGATACAGCCCTCTACGACTTAATATGGGAAAAATCTAATAAATATTTAGAAAAAAATCTAAAAGTACGGTGGATAGCATATGATGATAGACATATAAAAAAGAGAAAGTGTAATCCAGAAAATAAATGTTGCGAATTATTAAGCAAGGAGAAAAATAAAAATACTTTAACAATACAAGAGTATGTATCAAAAATGTATAATTACAAAAAGGTTTGTAAACCGTTCGGAAGTACAGTAGCTGAAAAAGCTTTAGCATTATCATTAATATTAGGTTGCAATCCAATCATATTGCAGGGGATCGATTTACCTGAAAAAAAAATTCATCATAATTATTATTTAGATAATTATTCAGACCAAATTATGAATAAAGTTTCTATTGAAACAAAAAAATTAAACCGTAGATTTTATTTTAAAAATTTTTATTTACACGAATATTTAAAAGAAATTAAAAGTAAAATTAGAAACATAAACGATAAAAAAACTATTTTTGGATTAACAAAGAAAAAAACATTAAATAATTTTCAAATATTATTTAATATTGCAAAAAAGAATAATATAAAAATCATTTCCCTTAGTGATAAATCCTCATTAATGAAGCTTAAAAATATTCAATATAAATCTTGGAAAAATTTAAATGAAAAATATTTTATTTAATTGTTACAGTGCTTCAGATTTAAACGATAATATATTTAAAAAAGATAGAATTTGGTTATCATCTGGAAAAAGCACAATACAAAAAGATGATAAAAATCAAGGTTTTTTACATTTTGCAAGAGTATTAAACGAAAATAATTATAATATTCATACTCAAGACTTATGGAATAAAAAAGATAAAATAGATCTTCAGATTAATTTTGCATACCATCAAAAAATTATTTGTGATAAATCTTATCTCCTTTTACCTGAGTCTGTTGAAATTTACGATCAAAATAATCTAAATATCTTGAAGAATAATTATACTAAAATTTTTTGTCAGTATGACGATTTTATTGATAATACCAAAATATTTAAAAACAATTATCCATTTATAATTAAAAAAAAATTTGATCAAGATATTAATAGCAGAACGCTTTTATCAGCTATGATTTGTAGCAACAAATCTCAAAAAAAAAAATCAAAAAAAGATTTATATTTTAAAAGATTTGAAATAATTGATTTCATGGAAAAATATGAAAATAGTTTCAAATTATATGGAATGGACTGGAATTTACCTTTTAAACGATCTGGTAATATCGGCAGAATTATAAATTTCTTAAATAAAATTTTCAGAATCAAGTCGAAATTAAAAAATTATAAAGGTGTAATCAAAGATAAGTCAGATATTTTGAAAGAAACAAAATTTTCTTTTTGTATAGAAAATAATAGTATAAATGGATATATCTCAGATCCGATATTTGATTCATTCAGCAACGGATGTATTCCGATATACTTAGGGGCACCAAATGTAAATAAATACATACCTGAAAACACTTTTATCGATCTAAGAAGATTCGACAATATTTCCTCACTTTTTACACATATAAATTCTATGTCTGAAAAAAAAATTGAAGAATTTCAGTTAAATATCTATAAATTTATTAATTCAGATAAGATAAAATATTTTAATGAAGAGAAATTTGCAAATATAATAATTAATCACCTAAAAGAAGATCTTAGGTAATATATTTTTCATTTAAAAAAATGAAAATCCTTTTTAATAGATTTTTGCCTCCGAACTGAGAAAACACGACTAAAATTTTAATGATCAATATTAAAATTATTTTTTTTGATATTCTAAAATTGGTTAATAAATAAATCAAATTTAAATTTTTCGATAATTTTACTGACTTTTCATATTTATCCTTAATAAAATAATTGATTATTTGTCTAGCAATATCTCTTTGAGTTAAAAGAAATAATTTTTTTTTGTCTTCGTTATTCAAATCTATGTCGTTTTTTTTAATATGATGATTAATCACTTTAAAAAAATCTGCTTTTCCTAATTTGTTTTTTTCTTTATAAGATGCCTGACCTCTTCCTATAGTTGTTTTTACCAATGTTTCCTTTAAAAAAATTACATTCGTTTTTTTTATGAATCTTAACCACAAGTCCAAATCACTCGACATTCCAAATTTATACCTCCAATTTTTTATATGTTTCTTATAAAATTCTGGTCTAAAAAAAACACTTTGACATACAAAAAAATTGTAATGTTCAGCTAATAAAATTATAATTTTTCTTAAATCATATTTCACATTATCTTTAATTTTATTATTCAGCACATTGATATGTTTTCCATTAGCACCTTGAATAATAGCATTTGTAAATGTTATTTTTATGTCAGGATTATTTTTTAAAATATTTAATTGTTTTTTTAATATATCTTTGTGATAAATATCATTTGAATGGTATACAGCTGCAAAGTCACCTTTTGCTATTTTAAAAGCGTAATTTAAATTATTTAGCACCCCAAAATTTTTTTTCCTCCTAATTAATTTTAGTCTTTTATCCTTAATTTTATTGATTATTTCTATTGTTCTATCAGTTGAACAATTATCAATTATTGTTAATGAAAAGTTTTTGTGGGATTGTTTTAGTATAGAAAGAATTGATTTTTTTATTTTATTTTCTGAGTTATAAGTTGGTACTAAGATATTTATTTTATCTTGTCTCATTTATGGAATTAATATGTCTGATATCTTAATTAAAGATCTGAATTATATCTACAAAAATAATAATTCCAATTCCTTTTTTAGAAATAAAATTATTTTAATTACTGGCGCTTCCGGATTTCTTGGTTCTTATTTTTCAAATTACTTCAGTTATTTTATACATAACCTTAAAGTAAAAAAAATTATACTAGTTGATATAAATATTAATAAAATAAAAAATAATTTGTTAAAAATACCAAAAAATAAGTGTCAATTTCTGAGTTGTGATATAACAAAAAAAGACTCAAAATTGTTTAGATTAAAAAAAATTGATATAATTATCCATGCTGCCTCAATTGCTTCACCAACTTATTACAGAAAAAATCCATTATCAACAGCAGAAGCAAATGTAGATGGTCTAAAAAATATATTAAATTTTAGTATTAAAAAAAAAATTAGCAGAATCTTATATTTTTCCTCAAGTGAAATCTATGGAAACCCTGACAATAAAAATATTCCAACGAAAGAATTATATAATGGAAATGTATCTTCAATTGGTCCAAGGGCATGTTACGACGAGTCTAAAAGATATGGTGAAACTTTATGTTACATATATAATCAAATATATAATCTACCGATAAGAATAGTGAGACCATTTAATAATTATGGCCCATTTTTGAGTAGATATGATAAGAGACTGCCATCAGACTTGTTAAATACTTTTCTCAAAAATAAAGATATTATATTGTTTTCAGATGGTAAGCCAAAAAGAACATTTTGTTATGTATCAGATGCTATTTGTGGTTATTTGAAAGTAATTAAGCATAATAAATTTGATGTATTTAATATTGGTAACAATGACCAAGAAATTTCTGTATTAAAATTTACAAAGATTTTTAAATCAATTGCAAAAGATAATATTAATTACTCTGGCAGAATAATATTCAGAAAAAATAAAGATAAGAAGTATTTAATTCACAATCCTCAAAGACGTAAGCCTTGTTTAAAAAAATCAAAAAATTTGTTAAATTATAACCCCAAAATAAAATTAGAAGCTGGTCTTCAAAACTACTTAATGTATTATTATAATGATTAATGTCATTGGATTAGGGTTTGTTGGACTTACCACTGCTGTTGGCTTTGCTTTTAAGGGAAAAATTGTAAATGGTGTAGAGATCAATGATGATAAAAGAAATAAGTTGAATAATATTATAATTCCTTTTCATGAACCTCACTTAAAAAAAAAACTAAAAAATACAAAAAATTCAGAAAATCTAATAATCTCCAATAAAGTCATTATTGACAGAAATATTAATTATTTTTTTATTTGCGTTGGCACTCCATCAAAAGCAAATGGTTCAATTGATCTTACAATATTAAAAAAAGTAGTTGGAGATGTTATTAAAAATATTAAAGAAAAAAAAAATAATAAAAAAAACTACATCATTATAAAATCTACAGTGATACCTGGAACAGTAGATGTATTAAAAAAACAATATCAAAAATATAAGAATATTATCTTTATTTCAAATCCAGAATTTTTAAGAGAAGGATATGCTTGGGAAGATTTCATAAAACCTGACAAAATTGTTATTGGAGCAAATAATAAATTAGATTTTAAAAAAATTAAAAATTTATATCATGGATTTGATAGTGAATTTATTTTAGTTACAGAAAAAGGTGCTGAATTTTCAAAATATTTATCAAATAGCGCGCTAGCTACAATGATAAGTTTTTCAAATGAAATGGCAATATTTGCTGAAAAAATGCAAATCAAAGAAATTTCTAAAATTTTTAATTCCTTTCATTATGATAAAAGGTGGTACGGAAAACCGTCTCAAATGACAAATTACTTTCGTCCAGGATTAGGCTATGGAGGTTATTGCTTACCAAAAGATGTAAAAGCATTCATAGACCTTTCTAAAAAAACTAAAATTAAAGCCCCAATACTTTCATCTACAAATAAAGTAAATTCAGATATCTTTGATTATCAATTTGATAAGGTGATCAAAAAAATTAATAAGAAAAAAAAAATTTTTCTCCTAGGATTGGCTTTTAAACCTAACTCTGATGATTTGAGAGATTCAAAAAGCCTAAAATTTGCGAAAAGACTTTATGACCTAAAATATAAAAATTTAGTACTCTGTGATCCTGTTTGTTACAAAGATTTAAAGAAAAAATTTATAAATTTAGAAATAAAAAAAAAACCTTTGGTAAATAAAAATGCTTTTTATATTCTGTTAACAGCCTGGCCAGAGTATCTTAACTTTATAAAAAAAAACAAAAATCTAAATATTATTAATTTAAGATATTAAAATTTTTACTTATTATTTTTTCTGTTTCAGCCCAAAGTTTAGTTCCTTTTAACATGTTTGTATAATAATTTTTCTTATCTTTTAGTATCAACAATAAATATTTAACTCTTATATCCTCTTTTTTTTCTACTTG
>CESW01016777.1_pt1 | contig 22432 bp, 24 predicted proteins | sample 531171 | NCBI WGS metagenome assembly CESW01 (sample SAMEA2621859, study PRJEB7988) | marine metagenome | biome: marine biome (ENVO:00000447); feature: surface water layer (ENVO:00002042); material: "saline water (ENVO:00002010), including plankton (ENVO:xxxxxxxx)" | depth 5 m
TTTGCCCAAGCTAACTTACCCTTTTGTTTCTCAACATTTCCAAGAACCCCTTTTAATTCCGCGGCCGGAAACCCTTCACTTTCCAAAGTGAATGATTCTTCCCCCGTTGATAATCCCAAGCAATAAATTCCGGCATCGATCGCCATTCCAAGAACCGTGCCTCTATTGTAGTCAAGATGGTTCCCTAAAAATTCGATTCTGCCTGGAGCAAAACTTAGTTCATAGGAATCACCTTGAGAAATAGCACTTGTGAGAAAATTTTTATCCATAAAGCAAAAAAAACCCGTGGAAGTCCACGGGTTTTAAGTAAAGGGGTAGTTAATATATTAACCAGTAAGATTAAACCGCAGCTTTAAGCTTTGCACCAGCCTTGAAAGAGACTGATCTGGAAGCTTTGATCTTAATCTTTGGACCCGTTGGATCTTGTGGATTAACACCAGTACGAGCTTTGCGACTAACTTTCTTAAAGGTACCGAATCCGATAACTTGAACTGGTTCCTTTTTTACCGTTTTGGTAATGGTATCAATGACCGCATTAACAGCAGCGTCAGCAGCGGCTTTCGTGGTATCTTTTCCCAGTTTTTTTTGTACGGCTTCGATGAGTTGTCCTTTATTCATGTGTGATTCCTTTTGTTTGGAAGTATGATTTATATGAGTTAAACAAGTCCTTGCTCGGGTTTTTCTGGCGTCTGGTCAAACTTTTTTTATCAAAATCATGATTTTTTAGGCATTTGGAGGCTTTTTGGGGTGCAAAAGGGCTTGATCACTCGGTTTTAGAAGACCTTGGGCACCTAAAACAGCAATTTCTAAAAGCTTCCGTAATTCATCAACTTTGGAGGATTCTTTTTCTTTCGCAATTCGTTCGGCTCGCTTAATTATTTGACTAGCCATGACTTGTGCTTTGGCTTCATCAGCCCCCAAATTTTTGAAAACTCGAGCGACTTCAATTACTTCATTTGTGTCATTCATAGGGCTTTAATTCTTATCTTTGTTTCAGCAATTTCGATCTGATTATCAGCAAGAACTGCAAACCCTTTTTCGTGAAGGATGGCCATACCAATATAGCCATCTTTTCCTTTAATGGCGCTTTTAAGTATTCCCACCTTTTTACCATCCTTTAATAAGGGACAGGGGAGTGATGGAACCATCGATGAGGTAAATCGAATAGGATATGCCTTACGCCTAACATTGCCCATGGCATGAATTCTAGCCATAACTTCTTGTCCCAGATAACAACCCTTAGTAAAATCAATGTAGTCATGTTCCAAATTGCCTTCTTGCGGTAAATCATTTGCACCTATCTCTTCTGGAATTGCCACCAAACAGGATTCAATCCGTGGTACTTCGATTATTTCCCAATCCATTGATTTTGCATCGCCCATCGCTTGAGGTTTCTGGTCTTTTCTTAAAATGATCGAGTAAGTGGTTGGAGGTAGGCGGCTATCAATAAAAGCAATAGATTCTACCGAGCGTTCTATTTGTCCCCGTTTAGGTTTATGTAGTCCAAGACGATCTAAAACTCTTTGTTCCTCTTCACCTCGAGCGGTGATGAGAAAGAAAGCTGAGGACTCATCGATTAACTCGACATCATCCGCAACCAGATTTTCTTCGATCAAGGAAATGAGATCATTTGCTTTGGATCCACGGCTGATTAGCCAAAAAGATTCTGCATTCTCTTTGATGACATACATTCCAGCCATTGTTTTACCCCTCTTATCAAGCCGCAGACCATAACGTATCTTGTCCTGACCAAGTTTGACTAGATCAATGGTCAGCTGACTTTGAAGATAATCCAGTGCGTCTTCCCCTTGGACTCGAACTAAAGAGGGAGGAGGGCAGCCATGCAAAAATTTACTCATTATGTAACATTCCTAAAAGTTTAGCTTGTTCATGCAAGCTTCCCTTCTATGTTCTATCTCGTGCACCAAGTAACAAATTTAAGAATAAGCGATTCCGTACCTTTGCCAAAGCCCGTTGAACTTTGTGATGAAATTCCTCGTACTTTAGAGCAGAAGAAAATTGTTCTTGATTCAAGGAAGGCTCTGCATGATCTGATTCATGGTGATGATAAAAGATTGCTTGCAGTAGTTGGTCCTTGTTCGATACATGATCTTGCCGCGTGCAGAGAGTATGCTGAGCGTTTTGCTCAGCTCTCCCTGGAATTGAAAGACCGCCTGCTCTTGGTGATGCGGGTGTATTTCGAGAAACCCCGTACAACCGTGGGTTGGAAGGGCTTGATTATGGACCCTAAGCTAAATGGTAGCTGCGATATTCCAGAGGGTCTTCGTATTGCCCGTTCTTTTCTTGGTGAAGTTTTGGACTTCGGAATTCCTACTGCAACCGAACTGTTAGATCCAATTACTCCTCAATACCTAGCTGATTCCCTATGCTGGGCTGCTATTGGGGCACGGACATCTGAATCTCAGACGCATCGCCAAATGGCATCGGGCTTATCTATGCCGGTTGGATTTAAAAATGCTACTGGAGGAGACTTAAAAGCGGCAGTCAACGGAATTATAGCCGCTACTCAAAGCCAAACTTTTCTCGGGATTACCGAGGATGGGCATGCATCGGCGGTAACCACCGGGGGCAATCCAGACTGTCAATTAATTCTTCGTGGAGGATCGAACGGTCCAAACTACACTTCCAAAAATGTTGAGATGGCAAGGGTTGCCTTGGAGACCGTAAAAGCACCAACTTCGGTCATGATTGATTGTAGCCACGCGAACAGCAGTAAGGATCCATCCCGGCAACCGGAAGTATTGTCCGATGTTCTGGGGCAAATTAAAGATGGAGGGGATTGGATTCATGCGGTTATGATAGAAAGTCATTTGAACTCTGGAAGCCAAGCATTTCCCCGTCCCGTCGATCAACTTGAATATGGGGTTTCCATTACCGATGGTTGTATCAATTGGAATAAGACCGAGGCTTGCCTTAGAAATGCAGCTGATATAATAGATAAGAGTCGATTTTCCTAATGATTTCTCACTTTGTAGATAATGAATGATAAAACTCCTATTCGTGTAGCTGTAACCGGTGCGGCCGGTCAAATCGGCTACTCTCTGCTCTTTCGGATAGCATCTGGCAGCCTTTTCGGCCCAGATCAGCCAGTTGCCCTCAATCTGATTGAGATAGAGCCAGGGATGAAAGCTTTGGAGGGAGTTTGCATGGAACTGGATGATTGTGCTTTTCCACTACTCAAAGATATCCGACCAACCGCCGATCTGAATGAAGGTTTTTCCGGTGCTAATTGGTCTCTTTTAGTAGGTAGTGTTCCACGTAAAGCGGGGATGGAGCGGGGAGATTTACTCGGTATTAATGGTAAGATTTTTACGGGACAGGGACAAGCGATTCAATCGAATGCAGCTTCAGATGTTCGCGTCTTGGTAGTTGGAAACCCTTGTAATACCAACTGTCTTATTGCTATGAACAATGCACCAGATGTTCCGCAAAATCGATGGTTTGCCATGACTCGATTGGATGAGAACCGGGCCGCTGCACAACTTGCCGCGAAAGCTAATTGTCAAGTTTCTGAAGTCTCCAATGTTACGATTTGGGGAAATCATTCAGCCACGCAATACCCTGATTATTACAATTCAAAAATTGGTGGGGTTTCCGCACCAGAAGTAATTGCTGACGATACTTGGGCTCATGTTAATTTCATTCCAACGGTTCAGCAACGGGGTGCGGCAATTATACATGCCCGTGGAGCGTCATCAGCTGCCTCTGCTGCCAATGCCGCGATGGATACGGTGCGGTCCTTGACTACGCCAACACCTTCTGGTAATTGGAACAGTGTGTGTATTGCTTCTGATGGAAGTTATGAAAGCAAAGAGGGGTTGATTACCTCTTTTCCTATTCGCTCGGATGGTGAAAACTGGGAAATTGTGCAAGATCTTCCTATTAATGAATTCGCCCGGGAAAAGATTGATGCTTCGATCAATGAATTGGCTGAGGAGCGTGAATTGGTGAGTGATTTGCTACCTGGTTAAAACACTCTGTTTTGCTTGGCTCAGACTGTATAGCAGTAATTGAGTGTCAGTTATAATGTTAAAGATGAGTATTTTATTTATCTAATCGATGTTCGTACATGCGCACATCATGATACTCACCAAATTTGTATCCTCCTTCGTTTAGTAGGCCGACTGCTTGAAAGCCTAATTTTTCATGCAATTTTTCTGAACCTAGATTAGGTAATACCACGAGTCCATACGCCCGGTGGACATCATCTGCTGCCTTAAGGTTCTCGATGAGTTCGGTATAAACTTTTTCTCCGACTCCTTTTCCAGTGTGATCCGGGTGTAAATAAATGCTAGTCATCACCGAGGGAGCATAGGCAGGACGTTGGTGAAAGCGCAAACTCGCGGCATACCCAATTACTTGTCTGTTTTCCTCTGCCACAAATAGCTGATATCTACCAGTTTCCGAAAATTGGGTAAACCAAGTCATGCGGTTTTCCAGGGACAATTCCACCATTTCGAAAGTGACTACTGTCTTTAAAATATAGTAATTTAAGATATCCCGAAGAACGGGCATATCAGACTCTTGACCTCTGCGGATGGAAACTTCCATAGTGTTAAAAAGAAAGTGGTACCCGGAGAGGGGGTCGAACCCTCACTCCCTCGCGGGAACCGGATTTTGAATCCGGCGCGTCTACCAATTCCGCCATCCGGGCATAAGGCAATAAGATGAGGTAGTGCTTTAGGTTTGGCAACCCTCGAGTTTTATCAAATTTTATAGATGCTGGAATGTAAAACGAACCGCAAAAAGAGATCTGGAATCACGAGCATCACAGATAGGTTTCTAAGTCTGAAGAAGAGAACAGGTTGAGGGTTAAACCCGGTACCACTTTTTACGACGTTTACGATCCGTGAGTTTATTGGCTTCCTCATCACCCACGAATTTTTCTTTTTTCGGATCCCAGTTGAGTTCCCGTCGTAATTCATATCCAATATTACATAACTGGCATAGGCTGGCGGTACGGTGCCCGGCCTCTACATGGGCCATCGGTGGTTCCCCAGAGTGGATGCAATCAATCCAGTCATCGTGATGGTTTTTGGGTTGGTGTATCTTAACGGTGGTTTCGTATTCCTCAAGGAGGCTCTCGGGATCAGATTCCCAGGGACCGCGGTTGACTGAGATAGTGCCTTCGGTTCCGTAAAAAATGGTGCCACCTGCCCAATCCGGGGTACGCCCATGGATGACTTCAATCCCATTTGCATAGATCATGCGAAGCTCGAGGTCGCCTTTTTCAGGGGGGATTATTTTAACTGGTCCGGTATAGTCGGCATCCATACCCCATTGCCCAATGTCAAAATGATGAGCCCCCATGTCAGCGAGCATGCCGTTGCAGTACTCGCGGTAAAGTCTCCATTTCGGGAAGTGGTTATGGACATCATCGGGACAAAGAATCTTGTTGAATCCCCTTTGGGGTGCTGGGCCTTGCCAAGCATCCCAATCGATGCCCTCGGGCACGGTTTCGGTGGGCAGGTCGCAGGGTATGGGGGAGGTGCCCACACATACCCGGACTTGCTTGAGTTCCCCGATGGCACCGCTGCGAACCAGTTCTACGGTGCGCCGAAATTTGCCTCCGTATTCGGTGCGTTGTTGGCTGCCAGTCTGAAAGACCACCTTGTTTTCTTTGACTGCATCAGCCATGGCCCGTCCTTCCTTGATGGTTAGTGAAATCGGTTTTTCGCAGTAAACATGCTTTTTAGCACGGGCAGCTCGAATAGTGGGTTCACCGTGCCAGTGATCCGGGGTGGCAATGAGGACGGCATCGAGTGACTTTTCTTCGAGCAATTCGAGGTAGTCCTTGGTGATGGTCAATCCTCTCCAAGTCCCGGACGGGGTGTACTTGGCGTAGTGCCTCTCGATTAGTTCCTTGGTGTGCTGGGTGCGAACCTCGGCGATTTCAGCAAAACCAGTAACTTGTGTGCGAGGGTTACGGACCAATTTGTGGGCATGACCACGCCCCATCTTACCGGGTCCAATAATGGCAACATTGATCCGACTGTTTGGAGATTCGTCCCCTTTTGCAGACCAGATATGGGACGGAAGAATAAAGGGGGCGGAGGCGAGCGAGCCTTGCTTGAGGAAGGAGCGGCGGTTGATCATAGTTTTGCAATTTTGAAATTTTCTAAATTGATTCATGAAAGCTAAGCCATGAATCTTAGGTATTTATTTTTTTAGGTCTTCTGGTTCCATTTGTTCGGCATCTTTCCAAAGATGTTCCAAGGCGTAATGTTTTCTCTGCTCTTTCGAGAATAAGTGTATCACAAAATCAATGGCATCCAGTACAAGCCAACCACTGGGTTGAAATCGATCCTGCGAAAGAATTTCAATTTTATTTTCCTTCAGAGTTTTCTCGAGGTTGTTTCTTAGAGCTTTGAGGTGAGGATCCGAAGTACCAGTAGCCACTATAAAGCAATCGGTTAGCGGGGATTTGTCTCCAAAATATAAAAGCCTTAGGTCCTCTGCCTTTTTGTCGGTCAAGGAATCGCATGCCAAGGCAAGGTTGTTCTTTAGTTCCTTTTTGTGTGCTGGAATGGAAAAGCTCATGAAGTATCTTTTTGTCGTAGAAGGTTATTTTTTTCTAGGTAAGAGAGAATCACATCTGGAATCCAGTGAGCAACGGATTCTCCATTCTGGAGACACTTTCTAATTTGTGTAGAAGAAATATCGATCAATGGATTTTGCATAAAGGTGTATTGAATATCCGAGATGGCAGGAGCAGGGGTATTGGTTTGACCTCGGGCAAAGACAATAAAGTGAACTTCTTTGGATAGTTCTCTAATCCATCGCCAAGTTGAAAGTTTTTCGAATTGATCGAGACCAATTGCAAGGAAGATTTTAGATTTTGGGTAACCCTTCTTGACCTCTTGAATTGTCTCATAAGTGAAGGATGTTTTTGGCTGATTAATTTCGAAATCAAGAACCTCCATTTTTTGATTTGAATGAGCGACCAATCTAGCCATTTCCAGCCTTTGAACAGGATTGAATATGGGTTTTTGTTCGCGCAATGGTGCCTGATAAGCAGGGCATAAAAAGAGAAGATCGAGTTCAAAATCTTGAATGGATTTTTCAATGATGAACAGATGCCCGTTGTGGATTGGATCAAAAGATCCTCCGAAAAAACCGATTCGTGAAGGAGTCGAGCCATTTAAATTGGACATTTAAAAAAATTACAGGGCTCGACCCTCAGACTTCTCAAACAAGGTGAACATTCTACCTTTCCGAAAATAGGTAACCTGCCCGGAGGAAGAGACAACCAAAGCAAGTGAATCGGTAACATGGGTGATTGCGGCAGCAGCAGCATGACGAGTACCTAGACCACCGGGTAATTCAATTTCGTACGCTTTGGCTTGAATCAGGCAACCTGCGGATTCGACAACACCGTTACCCTGAAGGATGAAAGCACCATCAATAAGAGCAAGTTCTTTGATCGTTTCATCCATAAAAGGATTTAGGATACTTCGGTCTTCAGGGCCATATCCATGAAAGGGGTTGAGTACAAGCTGCTTGGATCTCTTGATAACCTCTTCATGATCTCCGAGGATAAACATAGCACCAATGGATTGCCCCTCTCGACCAGCGGTAGCAAGATCGGTAGCAATTGCGGTAACTCTTTCTAAGGCTTCAGCGGAGACATCGTTGGGTAACATTTCGTCACCTTGTCCAATCACGGATTCAAATTCTTCATCCACATCAACAACTAAAACAGTATCAAATTGACCACTTCCAGGTATACCTCCAATACAACAAACCCGGTCCTGGAAACCAAAAATATCGCGGGTTAGACCTAATAAAATTGCGGCTCTTAATTGAGATAACCTCGAGCGAGAAAGAGTACGGACTGCGAGGGTGGCATCTGCCCGGTGATGGCCTTTGTCTTCCTCTGATACGCCTTCTCCTGCAAGTACGACCTTGAAGTTTGGAAAGGTCATTCTTGGGGTCAGGCTAGGAGGGAAAACATCGGTAAAAACAAGAATAGTCGAACATTCAGCGGCCTTTGCAATCTTAGCCGCTTCGTCCGTAAGTAACTTGTTGAATTTGGTTCTTCTCCGGGCTGGTCGGTCATCCGTTCCGATAAAAGCCTTTCGAACCGCTCTCTTAAATTCCGCTTTTTCCCTGGCCATCCAGAGCTGGTCCATGATGGATTTGTCCTGAAAGGCACGAGCCAGGGAAGCTAAAAAGGAGAGATAATTTTTCGCTTTCTTACTGGCAAGAAGTAGGAATACAAATCGAATATCCTCGTAACTATCTTTTCCTTCAAAAGCTAGGCCTGCTGGGCACCTACCAATAGCCAAGGCATAGGGTCTTTTCATATCGACTCGTGCGTGGGGTAGGGCAACCCCTTCACCAATGTAGCTGGTCATGGAGTGTTCTCGATCAACGAGTTCTTTAAGAATCTTTTTTCTTTTTGCCGGAGTGGGTAGCAAGGTACCAAAGGTGTCGATCAATTCCGCGTAAGCCGACATCAGATCTTTACTGGAAAGATCAATGATTCGAGAGCTTGCAATGTAGAGATCTATTCTCATTTGCTAGGCGGAAATCTCCGCACGAAGAGTCAAAGGTTTAATTACTTCTCCCACTCTAGGGCACCGCTTTTCAATTCGTATATCAAACCTGCAACTAGCACGAAGGTGAAGAACAGCATAGGTCCTAAAATCGGGATGCCTGCGGCCACGAAGTCTCGATGAGATAATACCCAGGGGATGAGGAAAACTACATCAATGTCAAAAAGGATGAAAAGCATGGCAGTAATGTAAAATTTAACCGAATAACGAGTTTCACCACCGGTATCTGATGCTAAACCACATTCATATGGGGAGTCTTTGATTTTACTTTTTGCCGCCCGTTGGCCAAAAATATGACTTGCAACCAGAATACCCGCACCAATACCTATGACAATAAGGATTTGAATGAGTACTGGTAAATAATCTGCTAAAGTCACATTAGTATTCGTAATTGTAAGATAGCTTTGGGCAAGTCTATTCGTTTTGTACTTCTTCGTTATTACTCAGAATGCTTGCAATCGTTGGGGTGTTTTTATTAAATTAGAGAATGAATTACACTCAAGCATTCTATTCTACTACATTATTAAAGAGGAGGAAAAAGGGCTTTACCCTTATTGAAATCCTTATCGTGCTTGCATTGATTGGGGTGATTGCAACTTTAACTATGAGCAACATAGGAGGCATTTTTGGCGGTTCCCAAGTTAAGGCAGCTCAACAATGGGTAAACAGCACTGGCGAAGCTTATGTTACCAGTTACCTCACCCTTGTTGGAGAGTATCCCTCAAGCTTAAGTGATTTACAAAATCCGCCTGACGGAATTCCTCCTTTTGTAAAACGGGCTTCCGATCTTAATGACCCTTGGAAAAAACCCTACCAGTATCAATATCCGGGAACGAATAATCCTAGTAGTTTTGATTTATTTACATCTGCTCCGGATGGAAAGATAATTGGTAACTGGGATACTGGAAATTGAGTTGATTTTACCAAAGCGGGCGGTATCCATTCGAGCATTTAGCTTGATCGAGATATTGCTCGTTCTTGCCTTATTGGCGGTACTTGCAGGTGTTGTAGCCGGAAATTTAGGTGCATTCATAAAGGGTGCTAACTTCGAACCTCCCGAGCGAGTACTAAAAAAGGCTGTTCTTGATGCCGTCTATTTTAGTAGTGAAAGAAAACGTTCGACATACCTTAGTTATTTTGAGGAAAACGCTACTTTTTTAGTCACAGATTCAATGGGGGTTTCGCTTGCAGAACATGGTGTTTACCAAAAAATGGATCAGTCAATTACGAAGATCGAGGGGAACCTACCCAAGGTGAGTTTTTTTGGTTTGGGACCCTTATCCGGGGTGGATGGCGATGAAACCGAATATGATGATGATAATCTAAACTTGAGGAGAGTTCACTTTCATGCCGGTAGTAGTGTTCCTTTTCGAGCTCAAATTGATTTTCGTGGAAAAGAAAACGAGTTGTTCTTTGATCCATTTTCTGGATATGTGTTAAAAACTGAACAATGAGGCGAAGTTATTTTCACTTCCAGAGAGGGGGAGTTAAATCAGGCGAGGGGTTTATGCTGATTGAAGTTTTGATCGCTCTGGCTTTGTTTGGAATGGCTGCAGTTTTTCTTGTTGATGGAATTTCGGTCGCATCGCGGACCATGAGGTTAATGAAAGATACCAGGGAGATGGAGCAGGATCTACTCTGGGCGAGAAGTCAAATTTTCAAGGAACATCGTTACGAAGAAATAGAAGATGGGGGTGAGGTTAAGGCTCTGACAATTGGGGAGATTACCTGGGAAACTGAAATAGAAATGACAGAGGTAGTTGATTTGTACAGTGTGGTTTTAACCATGGAATACGAAGGCAATGATGAAATCGGGATCGAGCCAGGCGAGCGAATTTCGAAAATGTTCCTCCTTCGACCTGGATGGGCAAACGAATCTGATTTTGCAACCGAACGCTCCAGGTTATTAGAGGATAAAAGAGATAAGATAAGGGAAATGAAAGAGGAAAGGCAAAGATAGTGAGCAAGCGGGGTTTTTCCATGATTGAGCTTTTGCTGGCTATGGCCATTGGCGGGATGTTGTTGGTAGGAGCAGTTTCCTTACTTGTTACAGTTTCACAGGCTTGGGCCAATCGTCCGGCAACTCGGGATGCCTTCGATGCTCATGTCAGTGGTGTAGCAAATTTCTTGCATGCAACCTTGGAGGAGGCGAGTTTACCCCAGGCAAATCGAACGGGAAATTCGGTCGTTGATTTGCAGAGACCCGTTGGGTTCTCTGATTCTGATGAACCGTTGGTACATTTTTACCTGCGTGAAGCACCACCTCTCTTTGTTTGGCCCAATGGAGTGGCAACCAGAGTGCATACCTACTTGTATTTTGATGATCGTGAAGGTTTATCCTTTCTTTGGTTTTCAGAATTACAGGAGTTGGAAAAGAATGAAAAAGGAAAATTGGAACCGGAAGATGAAAGTGATCTTCGGAAAACTCCAATCAGTAGCTTCTGCGATGAGATATTTTACTGTTATTATGGAGACGAGGACGATAAAGAAGGAGACATTAAAGAATGGAAAGTAGAGGATGATCTGGAGGAAAATATTCAATCGGGTAAATTTCGAATTCCAGCTTTTATAAAATTGGTCTTTCGATGGGAGGAAGAAGACTTGGAACGTACCATTACCTTGGCAGTAGAAAGAATCGCACCCAACGGGCTGGAGGAGGATTCTTTTTGAAAAAAGAAAAAAATAGAGCGAAGGCAGGATCGATTCTTATTTTTGTTCTCGTGCTTATTCTGCTTATTTCGGTTATTGCCACTCGTTTGATGCAAGAGACGATTCAAGAAATGCGATATGTAAGCCAGCAACATTTTCGCGATAATTTAAGAATTCATGCTTACTCGGTTCTAGATCTGACCGTTGGTGTTTTGAATGAATTTTTTATGATTGAAAGAACCCTGTATTCTCCGGATCAAGGTTGGGGGGACCCCTTGAAATATGCTGAGATTTTACCTTTTGAACCGAATGTAAGTTGGAAGGTAAAAATAACCGACGAATCAGGAAAGGTTCCCTTTGCTTCAACCCGGGAAAAAGACATGATAAATTTATTTGCCTCCATGTTTGCCGGTGAATCTCTTGTCGATGAAGATGACGGACAGCCATTTTATGACGCTATCATGGATTGGCAGGACGCGGATGATGAAGATAGGGATGAGGGTGCGGAAGATGATTATTATGAGGATTTGGATCCTCCTTATTTTACTCCTGGGAAAAAAATTGAGAATTTTGAGGAATTCAGGATGATCAAGGGTTTTGCCTTCGACTATGATGATCCTGATAACACTGGAATTTTCTATGAAGAAGACGGGAGAGAAACTGAGAATTTATTAAATTTCCGTAATTCTTTTACTTTTTTTCACGATGGTGCAGTTAATGTCAATGGAGCTTCTGATTTCCTTCTCCGTTTTCTGTGTGGAGAGGATGAAGACCTTTTTGAGGAATTAAAGAGCGGACCCAGTTCCTACTCCAAAGAGTCTAGTTTTTTTATGTCCATGAATGATCCGGCTCTAGGTCAATTAGCTCAGAAAAGTGGGATTAAACTTGGAACGGTCGCGAGCATGTTTCGGATCGAAATCACCGTTTCAAGAGGTAAAGCAAACTTTCAATTGCATGTCATTCTTGGTCGAGACAGAGCAATTCCTGGTGCTAATTCGGCCGAGTCTCGGAAAAACATCAAACCAATCAGTCCTCAAAACCAAAAAATCAAATACCCTTTACGGGTTATATCCTTGAGAGAAAACGAGAATTTGATCGACTGAAGCACTGATTTTGGGTAGAGTATTAGCTTGAATGGAGGATAATCCTGACAATGGTTCTAGCCTGCCTATTGGTGAACTGCGTGAAATAACCCTTCTTATACCAGGGGAGCATTTCTTTTGTGAATGTATTTCTTGCCCAGAGTCGGTTGAGGAAAAAGAAGTCGAGGACTTAGTCTTAGGTGTCCTTGAAAAGGATGAATTTTCACCTTACCCCGTTGATCAGTTAGCATGGGGATTTTATAATTCTCCCGAAACGAACCATATATTTTTGTTTGCTACTCCTTTTTCGAAGCTCAGGAATCTTGGTTGGCAAAACTTAGAATTATTCCGAAGGGTATTTCCATCTTTTATTTCTCTTTTTGGGGCGAACTTTGAGAAGCCTACCACAAGATTACTTCTACACGAAGAAACGCTTAGTGCTGGCTGTTTCGAGAAGGAATGTCCAGTACCCAAAGCAATTTTCTCTTTTCCCGTTAATCCTGAAGATGAAGAGGCTCTCGGAATCGCACGAGGGAAACTCCTATCTCTCGTAGATTTGGAGCACTATGATTTGGAAACTGACATTCTCGTTCTCGAAGAATTTTTCAGAACTAAAGATGGTTACTTCAAGTTCGAGCACAAGTGGCTGGTTGGCAAGGATCCTAAATTAGAACTTGAACAAAATGTTTTGCTTGGTGCGGATAAACTATGGAATGTGGACCTCCGTCCTCCAGTTTTTAAAGAATCGGAACAAAGGAGAAGAAGGTTCTCCCGCTTACGATGGCAAGCGATGATGAGTTGGGGTTTTGGGATGGCTGCTGTGTTGGTTTTACTCGCAGGGGTCAGTTATTTGAAGGTTCTTTCTTCAGGTAAAGCAGCGGATGCCCAGCGAATGTATGCGGAGGTACCTAAGGTTAGGGAAGACCAAAAGCTATTGGAAAAGCTCAGGCAGAATAAACTTGGTGGAATTGATGTATTTGGAGCTCTTGGCCGTTTGGGTAGTCACCGTGGTTTTGGACAAGACGGGCCTGAACTATGGTTTTCCCAAGCTCATTTTGAAAGTAGAAACGAGGTCAAACTCGAGGGACAAGGCAAAAATGTGGAAGCGATCAATACTTTCATTGAAAATTTAGAAAAGAACAAGGTTGCGAACATCCGAAAAAACCGTTCAGGGGAAGAAATTCGTGAAATTGAAAGTGATGGTGGAAAAACCACCTTTGAAATTGAATTTGATTTAATGGAAGAGCCTGCGAAACAATCAGCTTCTGAAGAATCTACCTTACCCAGGGAGGCAGAGCCAGGATGAAGGGGATTGAAAAGCTCTTCTTTAGGCTTTCGGACCGGGAGCAAAACTTACTGGTGATTACCTTATGGCTCGTTCTACTCGTTGTTCTATACAAAATGGTTATTCAAGATGCAATTCGTGAGTATTCAATTCTGGATGATGCTGAGCATAATATGACTCAATATAGTAAGTACATTGAACTTAAGCCGTTTATTCAAAAAGCTCTGGAGCAACAAAAATTAGAGCAAAAGAACAAAAGCTATGATAAGAAAAATTTGAGTAATCGTGCATCCAGTCTTGCTGACAAAGTTTTCCCCCAACGAGATTATCGTGAATTGGATACTGTAGAACGGGATAGATATTCACAGCATAGAATTAAGATTACTTTTGAACGAGCCAGTTATCCTCAAGTGGAGGAATATGCCAACCTGATAAGGGAAGAGCGTCCCTACATGTTCTTGAGCGAAGTAAAAATTAAACCGAATTATCCCCCCAAGAGCCGACCCTATGATGCTACAACTTACGACGCGACCTTTGAGGTGAGCTCGGTAGAATTTATAAACCAATGAAATTATTCCTAACTTTTCATTTCCAACTCATTTTTTTGGCTGGAAATCTTTTTTCTCAGGTCCCTTTGAATGAAGAAAGCTCTCCACCTGCTGCCATTCCACCTGCGACTCAGGAAGCTGAAGATTTCGGCGATGCTCCGTTTCCCCTCGGTGCATTGACGGATCCTGATGAGTTGTCTCTGATTGCTGGTTTGGATGACCCGATGGAGCGGTTGCGCTTACGGGATCATGATACCAATATGATTTTGGACATGATTCAAATGATTACCGGGCGTTACATTTTGCGCCCCCAGAATTTACCTGCAGTTAAAATCACGTTTGACAGCATGAGCGTTTTGACCAAGCGGGAAACTCTTAGAGCCTTGGAAAGTTTGCTAGCCATGAATGGTATAGGAATTACCAAGATGGATGATTTGTTCTTTAAAGCGGTACCAGCATCCGGAATCAATGTGCATGTTCCCATTTGGCTTGATGGCCCTGCTATCGGCCTTCGACCAAGCCAGAGGATATATGTGAAAATGTTCCATTTGGAATATGCTCCAGCTATTGAAGTCCGAGAGCAGTTGAACCCCTTTGCAACCCCCAATGTCGGTTCCTTGCTGGTGTTCGAGAAAGCCAATAGCATTCTTGTAACCGACTCACTATTAAATCTTCAAAGAATGGAGAAATTATTAACTACGATCGATAAACCAATCCGAAGAGAAGACCTGGGTATGGAATGGATTGTTTGGCCGGTGAAACATGCCGGTGCCCGAGAGCTTGAGAGTAAGCTTAAGGCTATGATTGACGGGAGCTTTAAACCTTTTCTTGGAGGTACCACTAATGTGGATTCTGATGATAGAACAGGTAAACTGATCATCGTTACGAGAAAAGAAAACAAGGAAACTTTAGAATTTATTTTGGAAACCTATGATGCCCCAATCAAGATGAAGACAACCAGTAAGCTCTTCAAATTGCAGCATGCAGAGTCTAATGATATTCAATCCATTTTGGACGAGGTAATTAAAAACCAACAGCGGATAAAGCAACAAATCCAAGGTAACAAATCTACAGCGAGAAATACAAATAATGAAGCGAGCAAAGGGACAACACCACCCAGTCCTGCAGCCAACGCCAAGCAGGCAAGTACAGATACCGGCGGAGGAGAGGGTTCGCATGAATTCAGCGACTTCATCACCATATCTTCCGATGAAAGAAGTAATGCCATACTTGTTTATGGTACCAAGGAGGACATTTTAGAAATAGGTAGAATGATTGAGTCTTTAGACCAGCCACTCCCTCTTGCCCGGATAGATACTATTTTTGTAATGGTCGATCTAACCGAGCAAAATCAAAGAGGAATTGATTCCTTGTTTGGTGGACTAGAGTGGTCAAAGTATGCGAGAGGACCCCGAGCCGATGGTCTATTCGGAGAGCCTGTAACTACAACCACAACGGGTGACAGTTCACTGGGAACTGATGGTGATGTTACAATAAATCAGGTGCAAAATGAAACCTTGCAAGGAATTCTTGGTGTACCTGGTCTAAATACTTCCATTCCTTTTCAAATTCAGAATTGGGAACTTACTGGCATTCGGTGGGATCAGATTTTTGCCCTTTCTTCTGAGCGGAATGATGTGCGCATATTTTCCACTCCATCTCTCATGGTTTCGCACAATGCTCCTGAGGTTCATATTTTGATCGAAGATGAAAGAAATATTGTTGTCCCTACTTATTATGGCAATGTTTCAACTACGGAAGGCTCCAATACTGGACAGCGTGATCAAATTACCGCAAAGACCGAACTTCAAATCAAGAAGCCTAAAATCGGCCTTCCAAAAATGGATGAAAACGGCACCATTATTTCCAAGGGGTCTATTTTTATGGAAGTGGAAGTTAAGGCAGAAAAATTTGATGAGACTCAAAGTAATACTTATCAAGGCCAGTCTTTGCCTGGTAAGAAAGTCAGGGAAGCAAAATCACTGGTGACCATTCGTGACGGAGAAATAATTGTCTTGGGTGGCCTTCAAGAAGTACAGGTTGATTCAACAGAATCAAAATATAACTTGTTGAGCGATATCCCCTATTTTGGCGAAAAATTCTTTCGTCCGAAGACGGTTAAATATACGCCCACTGAACTGCTTATTTTCCTCAGGCCAACCATTATTAAACCCGATTTTGATGAAACCTTGGAAAATATAAACTCTATTGATAATAGAATTGAGGGGACTTATGCTCCAAAGTTCGTTTCTCCCTCCGGTAAGATCTTGGGAATGCCTGACATCAACGGAAGAGAAAACATAAAGCAGAATCCGCAAGACATGCCTGCAACTCCTCCAAAACTCTTATGATAAAGATGAGAATGCAGGTTTTATTTTTTTTACTTTTTGTAATCTGTTTTGCATTTCAGCTTTCGACCCATGCTCAAGGTAACCCTTTTTTAAGGCCGGGAAGTCAGAATCGTAAGCCAACTTCAATTGTGAACCCAGCACCTCCACCGCCGTCTCCAAAGCCGATAAACTCCAACTTGGAGTTACGCGGATTCTTTAAGTTTGAGGGAACCTGGCACTTTGCTCTTTTTGACAAAGTTAAAAACAAAGGTTATTGGCTAAAGAAAGGGGAAAGTCTTGACGATGGAAAAGTTCAAATTGAAAGTTTCAATCCTGAAACGGAGGTAGTCAAAATGAAAGGGGGGCAAACTTTGAGCCTTAAAGCTTCGCAACATAAGATCTTGCCAGTACCCAGTGCCCAGCCCGTAAAGAAAAAACAGACTGCCGTTCCGGCAAAATCTCCGATTCGTCTTCCAAATACAAATCTCCCTCGCGTGAAAATTCCACCTCGAAAACCAACGATCACTACCCCTTAATTGCTTATTTAGATGAAAGAAGAGGAAACCGAGGATATTGACGAAGGAGAAAATACAAATCGTTCGTTGCACGAACTTGATTTGGAACTCCAAGACCACATGGATTGGTGGCCAGATTTATCTGATCTAGACAGGCTGAATATCTTGGGTGCAAACCGAGAAGATCGGGCTAGGTTGCTTGCTTCGAAAGATTCAAAATCGGTAGAGTCTATCATCAAAGAGATATCAAGAAGATTAGACCTTACTTTTGTTGATGATTTTGAGCTTTCTAGTAATCCTACCAAAATCCTACCTTTGCGGCTGATTCATTCATATAGTTGTTTGCCTATTGATGCGATGGAGCAGAGTGTTCAAAAACCAAAGGTTTTGTGCGTAGATGACGAAGAAGGGATTTTGAAAGGCTTTCAGCTTCAATTGCGAAATGATTTTGAGGTGCATGTGGCCTCAAGTGGTGATGAGGGGATTGAAGTTTTTAAGAAGGTAGGGGGTTTTTCCATTATTTTGTCGGATATGCGAATGCCTGGAATGAGTGGCTCCAGTATGATCACTGAAATACGCAAAATTGATCCAAAGATTGTCTGCGTCCTCATCACAGGGCATTCTGATTTTGAAATTGCCAAAGATGCTATTAATTCAGGGCAAGTGTTCAAAATCCTTACCAAACCTTGCCCTACTGAAGAATTAGTTGAAGTGCTACAACAAGGAATTCAGCAGTCTGAAAGTGTGGGTAAAAGTAATCTGAGTTTAAATTCTAAGGGAAATAAAGTGCATCTGCTTACCCTATGGCCCCCAACGCCAAGAATGAGTCGGTGGGTCTTTGCCGTTTCGGGTAAAAAACCCATTTGGTATCTTGGCCTTCCAGAGAAAGTTACACGTGCCATAACTGAAAACTTTGGTATTGGTGCGGAAAGCTTGGATGACTCTGACCTCGATCAGGATGGAGAGGAAGATCAGCAAGATGATTTAGAGGATCAAAATGCTGCGATTATCCGGTTTGTAAATGAAGTTATTATGAAGGCGATCGTGGACCGTGCCACAGATATTCATTTCGAACCGCATAAAGAAACTTTGCAAATCAGGTATCGGATTGATGGGCAACTTGTTCCAGTGCGTGTTCCCGACAACCTTCGTAGTTTTCAGGATGCGATTATTTCCCGAATAAAAATAATGGGTGGCATCAACATATCTGAAAAAAGAAGACCGCAAGGTGGGCGTATAAATTTTAGTCATGGGCAAAGTGATTTAGATATCCGAGTATCTACTTTACCGACTCTCTATGGGGAAAGCATAAGTTTACGGTTACTCAATGAAAAATCTCAACCTCTTTCCATGCAAGAACTTGGGTTATTAGGAAAGGATGAGAAGAATATCGTCAATATTCTTGAAAAACCCCATGGTATTGTTTTGGTTACCGGTCCGACCGGCTCTGGTAAATCAACCTCCTTGACTGCTTTCATTCGAAGAATTCACAAACCGGAAAGGAGAATCATGACGGTTGAAGATCCTGTTGAGTACGAGGTTGCAGGAATCAATCAGACTCAGGTTAATTCAGAAATTGGATTTACATTTGCCAGTGCCCTGCGAGAAATTTTACGACAAGATCCGGATGTAATTATGGTCGGTGAAATTCGTGACCGGGAGACTGCTGATATTGCTATTCGTGCGTCCTTAACTGGACACTTGGTTTTGAGTACACTTCATACTAATGATGCTCCGGGAGCTATTACCAGATTGATTGATATGGAAATCGAGCCTTTCTTAATTGCTTCCTCCGTTGAAATGGTAATAGCCCAAAGGCTAGTCAGAAGATTATGTTCAAAATGTGCCATGCCTGCTCAAATGCAAAAGTCGGACCTGCAAGCCTCGCTTGCCCTATTAGGAGTTGACATTGACGAGTGTAAGTTTGGGGATTCCGTCTTAGAGGCCGTAGGTTGTCCGAGTTGCCAAAATTTAGGCTACAGGGGCCGTGTTGGGATTTTTGAACTTATGAAAATGAGCGATTCAATTCACAGCTTAGTTATTAAAAGTGCTTCTGCACCCGATATTCGGGAGATCGCATTGGAAGAAGGCATGAGTACCTTACAGGAAACTGGATGGGCTCAAATTAAGCGTGGTTTGACCACTTTTGAAGAAGTTATTCGTTACGCAGATGGAATGATGGATGAGGATGAAGTTTCTGTGGAGTCATCAAAGGTTGATCAAACACTCCCTCCTGTTACTGAATTACAGTAGTGTAAAGCATGCCTGAATTTAATTATCTGGGAGTAAATTCGAAAGGCAAGACACTTTCGGGTAATGTCGTTGCAGGAAGCTTAAAGGAGGCAAGGAAGGATTTAAGATCGAAAGGCCTAACTCCTTTAAAGCTTGATCTTTCCGAGTCTGCTTCTGCAGAGGTTGGGACCAAGAAAAACGCAAAGAATTCTCAGAGCAAAGAAAATAAAACTTCTGGTTTAAAAGGCTTTGTTAAGGGTGGAGCAAAAGGAGAAAAAGTAGGCCTTGAATTTCTCAAAAGGTTGGTCGAGCTTCATGGAAGCGGTATGCCCGTTGCCGATGCGGTTAAGCTGTTGAATCAAAGGCTATCCGATCCAGTACAAAAAGAAATAGCTGGTTTTCTCTGGAGAGAGTTAACGGAGGGTAGAACCTTGTCCAGAGCGATGCGACATCTACCTCAGTTTTTCAGTGAATCATCTACATTCGTTATTGAGGCTGGAGAAGCGACTGGAAATGTTTCTCCCATCCTTCGAAAAATTATTTCGTATTTGGAGGAGAAGAGGGAAATTCGTGCCAAAGTTTTGAGCAGCATGAGTTACCCTATCTTTGTTTGTTTAATGGCTTTCGGAGTGGTTTTATTCTTCTTGTTTTTTTTACTGGAAAAAATTGAGGAGATGCTTGATTCACTTGGAGGAGAATTAAACTTAATGTCGAAAATTCTTATTAATGGTTCTGAAGTTCTCTTAACGATCGGACCGTTTTTTCTAGTTGGGATTATAATATTTATTGGAGTTGTTGTTCAATGGAGTAAAACAGAAAAGGGGGGAGTTGCACTAGACCATTCGTTACTCAAATTACCTCTTTTTGGTAAAATTTTACTAATGTCTGAACTCTTTCAACTATCCAATTTGTTGTCTGCTTTAATATGGAGTGGAATTGGGCTTACCGAGAATTTAAGGTTGTGCGAAAGAACGATCCAAAACCGTTTCATGAGAAATCAGTTTCGTTCAGCACGTGCTTTAGTCAATGAGGGGAAATCTCTTCCAGATGCCTTGCGTAAGTTTAAGTTTATGCCCCTCATGCAGTTGGATATTATTGAAGTTGGTGAGAAGACTGGAAATCTTGGTAACAGTGTCGAAGATGCTTGCAAAGCTTTTAGAGAAGATCTCACCAAAAGAATCAAAGCAATGACAACCTTGGTTTCAGGAGCTGCTCTGGGTTTTGCATTCTCGTTAGTTGCTCTGGTAGCGATTTCTATTGTAACGAGTATTTTTCAGGTTAGTAAAACTATGACTTTCTAGTATTTTGTCGTGAGGTTAATTTTTCTTTTTTGTTTTTTTCTTTTCGGTTGTAATGTGGAGCAGAGAGATATCAATTTAGATGAAATTCAAAACACTGAATCCACTTCCGAAGCTTCCTTGCTAAGCAAAGCTGCTACTCAAGGAAAGAATTTCCTTGAGGATGGGTCGGTTTATGAAGGTGAACTAGTCCGAGGACTTCCACACGGTTTTGGTACTCGTAAGTTTCCAAATGAAGACTTTTATAAAGGACAATTCGTGGATGGTAATGCACACGGGCATGGTACCATCAGATATAAATCCGATGCGAACCTTGAGAAGTATGTTGGTGCATGGGCGAATGGAAGAAGAGAGGGTTTTGGTACCTTATTCTTGGCAGATTCGTCCAGAATGATTGGGCATTGGGAAAAGGATGCCTTGTTTTATGGAGAATTTCAAAGTGTGGATGGAACCGTTATATCCGGAGAGTGGAATAGGAAATTCATTTCTGAGGGTAAGATGCGAGATGAATTTGGTAATGAATTTACTGGTTTTTTCAACCTAGACGGGAGTTATGAACAAGGATACTTGAAGGGGGCGAATGGAGATCAGTATACAGGTAATTTTCTAAACAATCTTTACCATGGAAAAGGTATTCTATCGAAAACAAGCGGATCCCTCTACATCGGTGGATTTGAGGAAGGAGAGTTTTCGGGAGCTGGGGTTTTGACTTTGGCTATTGGAACAAGATATTCTGGTGAATTCGTAAAAGGTGAGCCAAATGGATTTGGGGTACAAACTAATCCCGAAGGAGTTATTTATTCAGGACTTTGGGGAAATGGAGTAAAAAGTGGTACTGGTAGTTTAGACTTTGGTGATGGAACAAGTTTTGTTGGAGAATTCCAAAATGGACTCGCATCAGAGGGAATCTATGACTGGGGAGATGGTCGTAAGACTGATTCCTATCAGAATGAGGAAGGTGAATGGCTAGATCGATAATATATACTCTAAGTTTTGAGGGTTGCCTTATTATACGAATAAGCAAAAAATAATCCCTGCTTATCATGACTGATTCTTATTCGCTTCGACTCAAATTTTGGGGTACCCGTGGTAGTATTCCTTGTCCCGGTTCGGAAACCGTGCGTTATGGTGGTAATACCACATGCTTTGAAATCAATTTTGAGGACCAAAGATTAATCATTGATGCTGGAACCGGTATTCGCTTGCTTGGAAAGAAAATTCTTTTGGAAGAGGGTAATTTACTCAATGCAAAATTATTCTTTACCCATACTCATATGGATCACATACAAGGGCTACCATTCTTTGCTCCCTTGTACAATCCAGCGAGTAATGTTAACCTATTTGCCGGTCATTTAGATGGTGACAACTATGATTTGCACGGAATTATTGGTACCATGTTGATGAAAGATCCAGTTTTTCCTGTTCCGAGTTCCTTGATTGAGAAAGCATGTACCTTCAATGATTACGATGTAGGCAAAACTTTTGAACTCGGGAGTAATCTGGTCGTGAAGACTGGAAAACTCAATCATCCAAACGGTGCATGTGGTTATCGTCTTGAATGTGGAGGAAAGGTGATTGCTATTTGTACTGACACCGAACATTTCGAGGATCGTTTAGACGAAAATGTTTTAGCACTGGCCCAAGACGCTGATATCATGGTTTATGATGCGGCATACACCGATGAAGAGTATCCAAAGTTCAAGGGTTGGGGGCATTCAACATGGCAGGAAGCGGTTAAGATTGCACAAGCTGCCAACGTGAAACAAACCTTTCTTTTTCATCATGATCCTTCCCATAATGATGACAAAATGGATGATATAAAAAAAGAGGTATCTTTGATACATCCTAGTGTTCGCCCTGCGATTGAAGGGGAAGAAATTTTTCTCTAGCATTCTTTTACCTTAGTTTTCATTC
>CESW01072824.1_pt1 | contig 22259 bp, 21 predicted proteins | sample 531171 | NCBI WGS metagenome assembly CESW01 (sample SAMEA2621859, study PRJEB7988) | marine metagenome | biome: marine biome (ENVO:00000447); feature: surface water layer (ENVO:00002042); material: "saline water (ENVO:00002010), including plankton (ENVO:xxxxxxxx)" | depth 5 m
TTATTTTTTTCTAATTCATCAATAATTTCCATAGCTCTTATTTTCGGTGCCCCAGATACAGTGCCCGCGGGAAAGCCCGCCATCAATGTATCATATTTCGATCTTCTTTTATCAAATTCACCTGTCACATTTGAGACGATATGCATTACATGAGAATATTTCTCAACTTTAAATTGTTCAGTTACCTTTACACTATTTATTTTTGAAACTTTTCCAATATCATTTCTTCCTAAGTCTAATAGCATAAGATGTTCAGAAATTTCTTTTTTGTCTGATAAAAGATCCTTTTTGTAGAAATTATCTTCTCTAATATTATTACCACGAGGTCGTGTACCTGCTATTGGTCTAATAGTAACTTGATTGTCTCTTAATCTAACTAAAATTTCAGGACTTGCTCCTATAATTTGAAAATCCTCAAAATTGAAAAAAAACATAAAAGGTGAGGGATTTGTTTTTCTAAGTTTTTTATAAATATTTATAGGTTCTTTAGTTAATTTTGTCTCAAACCTTTGGCTTAAAACTACCTGAAATATATCCCCAATTTTAATGTATTCTTTAGCTTTTTTTACATTATGTAAAAACTTTTTCTTTGAAATATTAGACGTAACAATTGTTTTTTTTCTTTTCTTTTCTTCTTTATTATATGAAATTTTAGATTGTATAATATTTAAATTTAACTCATCTTTTATTAAATCATATTTTTTTTCATAATTAAAAATTTTCTCGTCATGAAATATATTTTTAATAAAATATATTTTTTTTTTTATGTTATCATGAATTATTAGTGTTGTCGGTCTAATTAATCTTATATCCGGTATGTTTAAATCATTTTTACAATTGTCTTTAATTTTTTCAATATATCTAATACAGTCATAAGAAAAATACCCTGAAATTAAACTACACAATGGTGGAAGACTCTTTGGTGTTTTAAAATTAAAATTCTTAATAATATTATTAATTATTTTAACAGGGTCTCCTTTAATTTTTTTTTTGTTTTTGTGATTTATAAAATAAATTTTTTTATTATTAAATTCCCATATTTTATCAGGATTTTTGCCAAATATAGTATACCTACCTTTTATAATTCCTTTTTCTACTGACTCAAAAATAAAACTATTTTTTTCATTTAAAAAATTATTAATAAGGTTTTCAACTTCTTTGGATCCTTTAGCGTTAATTGAATAATATAAAATTTGATTTTTTTTTTTTTTGTGTAATCTTTTGAAATCACTTAAGTTTATATTTAACATTATCTAAAAAAATTATTTATTCTCTCTAGAGCATTATAATTAATTTCTACTTTATAAGCCTTATTTAAATATAGATCGTATGAAGAATAAATTTCCTCCTTAATTTTTTTAATAACTTCTATTGAATTATTTTCAAAATCTATATCAGTCATTTTTTTATTATTTATATCTACAACTTTAACAAGATAAATTTTATTATCCTCATCAGCTACTAATCCAAAACCGTTAACTGGCAGTGAATATATAACATCTACAGAATTTATCTCAAAAAATTTATTGTCTTTAATAGAGTTTAAAGTCATGTTTTTATAAAGATTTGAATTTTTTGAAATTCTATTAAATTCTCTATCGTTAAACTTTTTTTGTTTTATCAAATTCAATATATTTTTATTATAATTAAACTTAGCTTGTTGATATAAAATATCTTTAATCTGATTGTAAAATTTATCATCTATGGGCGGTAACCTTTTCTCAAACTTGTCTATTTCTAAAATAATAAAATAATCGTTGTTGTCTATAACTTGTATTTTATTTTGTTCGATCAATTCTAGAACAAATGAGAATTCATCCCTTTCATCAAATTTGTTAAAATTTTTTATCTCTTTAATTTCTATATCTTTATACTTCTTCATTAATTCTTTTATGTTTGGTGCTGTGGGAGCGTTTCTCTCTAATTCATCAATTTTTTCAAAAAAAACTTCACTGTAATCAGGATTATTTGTAAGATTTTGAGGATTTAGTTTAACAAACTTAAAATTTACATAATTTCTTTCCAATTCAGATTTATTTTTTTTGATATATTTAAGAACATCATCCTCAGAAAATTCATCTTTTTTTTTATAAATTTTATCTAAATTTATATATTTTAGTGATACAGAACTATTTTTTGAAAAATTTAATTTATTAACTAAAAATTTATTTGATTTAATTCCACCTCCATAATAATCAAATAGCATTTTTTCTAATTGTCTTTTTCTTAATTTCTCTTCAAAATCTGCTGCTGTTATATTATTTTCTATCAAAAATTTTTCGTATTTTGATCTTTTGAATTTTTTATTATCATCGACAAAATTACTATTATTCTTAATTATATTTATAAGACTTTCATCTTTAATTTTTAATCCAAGTTTTTTTATTTCAAGTTCAATAAATTTTTTTGCTAACAAATCATTTAAAAGATCATTGATAATATTTTTTTCTAAATTATTTTTAATAATCTCAGGATTTAAACCAATAGAATTGATATGATCTAAAAATTTTTTAGTTGAAACATTTAGATTCCCAATTTTAGCAACATTATTGGTATTCCCCCCTTGGAAAACACCACCCATTCCCCAGAAAACAAAAGGTATAATTATAAGACCAACCAGAACAGTAGCTAACTTACTTTTTGAAAAACTTCTTAATTTATTAAGCATAAATATGATAATTATTGAACTATATATGCAAATCTATAGATTAAATTATTAAATATGACAAACAAATTTTTATTTATTGCTAATTGGAAAATGTTTGGAGATTTAAAAACAATAAAAACTGTAGATAAAGTAATTAAATTTAGTAAAAAAAAAGAAAATAAAAATATTAAAATTATTTATTGTCCTCCATATACACTTTTAGATGGTTTTGTGAAAATAACAAAATCTACCAAGGTTGATGTTGGGGCACAAGATAGCTATTTTGAAAAAACTACTGGTCCTTTCACTGGTTCAATTAGCCCAGATATGATCAAAAAATTAGGTGTAAAATACGTAATCATTGGTCATTCAGAAAAAAGAAAAGATGGAGATACTGATAAAATTGTTAATAAAAAAATTATAAATGCATTATCATCTAAATTATATGTAATTTTATGTATAGGTGAGACAATTAAAGAAAAAAATAATAATAAAACAAAATATATTCTTCGAAATCAATTAAATTCTGGTCTAAAAAATATAACAAATATAAAAAATATAATTATAGCATATGAACCTATATGGTCTATTGGAACAGGAAAAATTTTAACCAATAAAGAATTAATTGATAATTTTTTATTTCTAAAAAAATACTTAAAACTTAAATTTAGATCAAAAAAACCAATTATTATTTATGGAGGATCAGTTAATAACAAAAACATTTCAGATCTAAAAGAAATTAACGAGATTGACGGTTTTTTAGTTGGTGGTGCATCTACAAATTATAAAAAATTTATTGATATAATAAAAAAAACTATTAATTAACCTTTATGGAAAATATATTATTAACTCTAAATATAATTTTAGCTATTATTCTTGTTATTCTAGTATTACTTCAGCAATCCGAAGGTGGTGCTTTAGGAATCGGAGTTTCTCAAGAAAGCTTTATGTTTTCAAGAGGGGCGGGAAATTTTTTAACTAAGGCAACTGCTTTTGTTGCCACGTTATTTATAATCTGTAGTCTTGGATTGACGATATTATCTAATAAAAATTTGGCTCCTGAAAAGTCTTTATTGGATATAATTGATGATAAATCAGATAAGGATACTCCTCAAATTCCTCAAAATAATAATTAGTTCTTTGATTTTAATACAATTGAGTTTATAACATAATTCCATGGCGCGATTTATATTTGTCACTGGCGGCGTGGTATCATCTCTAGGCAAGGGTCTATCCTCTGCATCATTGGCTTATTTACTAAAATCTCAAGGTTTTAAAGTTAGAATAAGAAAAATGGATCCTTATTTAAATATAGACCCAGGTACAATGAGTCCATTTCAGCATGGAGAAGTTTTTGTAACTGATGACGGAGCTGAAACTGATCTAGATTTGGGTCACTATGAAAGATTTACAAATATCTCTGCAAAAAAAAGTGATAATATAACTACTGGAAAAATTTATAGCGATATACTTTATAAAGAAAGAAGAGGAGATTTTTTAGGAAAAACAGTTCAAGTTATTCCACATGTTACAAACCAAATAAAGGATTTTATTAAAAAAGATATAAAAATTGAAGATTTTGTTATTTGTGAGGTTGGAGGTACGGTAGGTGATATCGAAAGCTTGCCTTATTTGGAAGCTATAAGACAGTTTTCTAATGACATAGGAAGGAGTAAATCTCTTTTTATTCACTTAACACTTGTTCCATTTTTAAAATCTTCAGATGAAATTAAAACTAAACCTACTCAACATTCTGTGAAGGAATTGAGAAGTATAGGAATTCAACCTGATATAGTAATATGTAGATCACAACAATCAATACCTTTAGACCAAAGAAAAAAAATCTCTTTGTTTTGTAATATTCCTATAAACAGAGTTATCGAAACTGTTGATGTTAAAACTATTTATGAAGCCCCTATTAGTTTTTCCAAAGAAGGTCTTGACAGCCAAGTCCTAAAATATTTTAAAATAAAACCAAAAAAAAAAGCCAATCTGTCTCCGTGGAAAAAAGTTTCAAGAATTATTATAAATAACAAAACTAAACAGATTAATATCGCAATAATTGGAAAATACGTAAACTTAAAAGATGCATATAAATCATTAGATGAAGCCTTGGTGCACGGTGGTATCAAAAATAATGTTAAAATAAAATTGACTAGAATTGAGTCCGATAAATTAAAAATTTCAGAGATTAAAAAAAAATTAAAAAATATTTCAGGTATTTTGATACCCGGTGGTTTTGGAAAAAGGGGTACTGAGGGAAAAATAGCTTGTATAAATTATGCAAGAAAACACAAAATTCCTTTTTTGGGTATATGTTTTGGCATGCAAATGGCCATCATTGAATTTGCTAGAAATGAACTTAAAATAAAAGGAGCTGGCTCAACTGAGCTTAATAACAATTGTAAACCTGTAGTTGGTTTAATCGAAGAATGGAATAAAGATGGTAAACTCATAAAAGGGACATTTAAAAAACTTGGTGGTACAATGCGCCTTGGGCTTTTTCCAGCTAAATTAAAAAAAAATTCATTTATAAGGAATATTTATAAAAAGAGCGTAATTTTTGAAAGGCATAGGCATAGATATGAGGTTAATAAATTCTTTAGAGGTCAATTTGAAAAGAAAGGTATGTTATTTTCTGGCATGTCTCCAGACGACAAATTACCAGAAATAATAGAATTAAAAAATCATCCATGGTTTATTGGAGTGCAATTTCATCCAGAATTTAAATCTAGACCTTTAGATCCTCATCCATTATTCTCTTCATTTATTAAAGCTGCAAAAAAAAATAAATGAAAAATATTACAATAAATTGCAAAAATCTTAAAATATCAAATGATAATCCTATTTGTATTATTGCAGGGCCATGTCAACTAGAAACAGAGCAACATGCTCTAGATATAGCAGGTAAAATTAAAGAAATTACCGATAAATATAATATAGGCTTAATTTTTAAAACTTCTTTTGACAAAGCAAATAGAACGAGTTTAAAGGGAAAAAGAGGTGCTGGATTAGAAAAATCATTACCAATCTTTGATAAAATAAGAAAACAACTTGGTTTACCAGTATTAACCGATGTACATACAGCTGAGCAATGCTCTATTGTAGCGAATCATGTTGATGTAATACAAATACCTGCCTTCTTATGTAGACAAACGGATTTATTAATAGCGGCTGCTAAAACACAAAAAATAATTAATGTAAAAAAAGGTCAATTCTTAGCTCCTTGGGATATAACCAATGTGGTAAAAAAGATTGCTGATAGTGGAAATAATAAAATTTTAATAACAGAAAGAGGTGCAAGTTTTGGATATAATACTTTAGTATCCGACATGAGATCATTACCAATAATGGCTCAAACTGGTTATCCAATTATTTTTGATGCAACACACTCTGTGCAACAACCAGGGGGACTTGGTGAAAAAAGTGGTGGTCAAAGAGAATTTATTCCATACTTATCAAGAGCAGCTGCAGCTGTTGGCGTTGCTGCAATATTTATAGAAACCCACCAAGATCCAGATAATGCACCTTCAGATGGACCAAATATGGTTCCATTAAACAAATTAGACTCGTTACTTAATCAAATAGTAGAAATTGACAAGTTGATAAAAAACTAGATTAATTATTATGTCAAAAATAACAAAGATTTTAGCTAGGCAAATATTTGATAGTCGTGGTTTTCCTACAATCGAAACAGAAATTTTTTGTGGAAAAGCATCATCAAAAGCTATCTGCCCCTCTGGAGCATCAACGGGTACATTTGAAGCATTTGAAAAAAGGGATAAAAATAATAAAAAATACCTTGGTAAAAGTGTTTTCGGTGTTGTTGATATTGTTAATAAAATTATTTCTAAAAGAATCTTGAATAAAAATGTCCACAATCAGGAGTTAATTGACTCCCTTCTAATAAAATTAGATGGAACAAAGCAAAAAACTAAATTAGGCGCCAACTCTATATTATCTGTATCAATGGCTGTAAAAAAATTATCTTCTAAAATTAAAAGAATACCTTTGTATAAAAATTTTTTAGTTAAAAATAACTTTAAAATTCCTTATCCATTAATGAATATAATAAACGGTGGTGCACATGCTAATAACGGCTTAAGAATCCAAGAGTTTATGATTAGACCTGACAAAGCTAAATCTTTTTCTGAGGCTATGAATATTTGTTTTCTTGTAATACAAAATCTAAAAAAAATTATTACACAAAAAAAATTATCAACTTCAGTAGGTGATGAAGGAGGTTTCGCACCGATGATTTCAAAAAATGAGGACGCACTTAACCTTATAGTTAAAGCTATTAAAACTTCAGGTTTTAAAAACGGCAAAGATGTGTCTATTTGTCTAGATGTTGCTGCAAACGAATTATATAATAACGAAAAATATTCAATTCATTCCAGTAAATATATCTCAAAAGAAATTTCGATTACAAAATATTTAAACTTAATTAAAAAATTTAAAATTAGATCTATTGAAGATCCATTCGCTGAGAATGACTGGTATTGTTGGTCTAATTTGGTCAAAAGACAAAAAAATGTTCAAATAGTTGGAGATGATTTGTATGTAACAAATCTTGATAGATTAAAAAAAGGTTTTTTAAATCAATCTTCAAATGCTATAATTATAAAACTAAATCAAATTGGAACTGTTTCTGAGACATTAGAAGTTATTAAATTTGCTCAAGCTATAGGACATAAAACTATTATTTCCCACAGATCTGGCGATTCTGAGGATACGTTTATTTCTGATTTTGCAGTTGGAACAAATTCAAATCAAATAAAAACTGGCTCATTATGTAGATCAGAAAGAGTTGCAAAATATAATCAATTGTTAAGAATAGAAAGTGATATTAAAAAAAAAAATAATATGGCAAAACTTAATGATTAATAGAATTAAAGATAAAATATTATTTTTAGTTCCAATTCTTTTAATCCTCTATTTTACCACTAATTTACTTAGTGGGAATAGAGGTCTTTTTTCATACATTGAAAAAAAAAATACTATTAGAAATCTCCAAACTCAAATAAGTATAATTAATAAGGAAATTCGACATCTTGAAAAAACTAATTCACTTTTAAGTGATAATTTAGACAAAGATTATATAGAAATTTTATTACGCGACAAATATTTGTTAGGTAAAAAGGGTGAAACAATTTATATTTTAAACAATGAATAAGTTAAGACATCCAGAAAAACAAAAAAATCAAATTAGCCCAATCAAAAAAAAGCCCTATTGGATAAGGTCAAAACTACTTAATAGTAGAGAATTTTTTCTCACAAGAAAAATAGTAAATCAAAATAACTTGGTAACAGTTTGTCAGGAAGCAAATTGTCCTAATATTACAGAATGTTGGAGTAAAAGGCATGCTACTTTTATGATTATGGGTGATACTTGTACCAGAGCCTGTGCTTTTTGTGATGTTAAAACAGGCAAACCAAATAAACTAGATTTATTAGAACCAAAAAAAATTTCCTTAGCAGTGAAAAAATTAAATTTAAAACATGTAGTTATTACTTCAGTTGATCGTGACGATCTTGAAGATGGTGGATCAAACCATTTTTATGAAACAATAATAGAGACCAGAAAGGAAAACCCTGAAACAACTATAGAGGTATTAACACCTGATTTTTTAAGGAAAGGCGAGGCATATAAAAAAGTTTTAGAGGCAAAACCAGATGTATTTAATCATAATATCGAAACTGTACCTAGTTTATATTTAAAAGTTAGACCTGGATCTAGATATTTTTCTTCACTTAATCTTTTAAAAAAGACAAAAGAAATTGATAACAATATTTTTACTAAGTCAGGAATAATGGTTGGTATGGGTGAAAACAAAAATGAAATATTACAAGTAATGGATGATTTAAGATCTGCAGAGGTTGATTTTTTAACTATTGGCCAATATTTACAACCCTCTGTAAAGCACTTTCCTTTACAAAGATATTATGAACCAAAAGAATTTAAAGATCTAGAAATCATTGCGAAAGCAAAAGGTTTTTTATTAGTGTCATCGTCTCCCTTAACTAGATCTTCCTACCATGCTGATGAAGACTTTGAAATTTTAAAAAAAAAAAGAATAAAATTTAATGCCCAAAGCGTCGGTAAAAAGAAAAATTAATTGCTCAAAAAAAAATTTAATTGATCTTGTTTTAAATATTGAAGACTATCCAAATTTTATACCTTATTGTTTAAATGCGAAAATTTATGAAAATAGAACTGATAAAGACATACAGTACATAATAGCTGATCTAACTATAGGAAAAGGTTTATTTAAAGATACATACAAAAGTGATGTTAGATATAATAAGAGAGAAAACATTATTATGGTTAAAAATTTAGATGGTCCATTAAAATATCTTGCAAATAAATGGCACTTTAATGAATTAGGGAAAATCACAGAGGTATCTTTTGATGTAGATTTTGAATTAAAAAATAGTTTTTTGAATGCTATAATGACCAAATCATTCCAATTTGGCCTTGATAAAATTGCAGATTCTTTTCAAAAAAGAGCTGAGGAGTTATTTCAAAATACCTAATACCATATTTAAAGCAGAATTAACTGTAGCTAATTGGATGCTTTTTCTTTTTTTTTGTTTAAACAAAAATTTATTTATAATTATCTTTTTATTAAGTTTTACGGCAATATAGACCAGTCCTACTGGTTTATTCTTAGTTCCCCCCTTCGGTCCTGCAATCCCAGTTATAGATACGTTAACCTCACTTTTGCTAATTTTACTTAACTTTTTAACCATCGATAAACAACACTCCAAACTAACTGATCCATATTTTTTAATAATTACAAGTGGTACTTTTAATATTGAATTTTTAGAGTCGTTTGAATATGTGACCAAACCTAAAGAAAATACTTTGGATACTCCTCCTAAAGAAGTAAATGTGCTTGATAATAATCCCCCAGTACAAGACTCTACAAAACTAATTTTAAGTTTTTTTTTTTTTAAAATATTAAATACTAACTTAGATTTTGTCATAAATAATTATAAATATATATAAAACTATAGTTGTATATATACCAGCTAATAAATCATCTAATACTACACCTAATCCGTTTTTCATATTTACATCAATATAATTTATGGGGTAAGGTTTTAATATATCGAAAAAACGAAATCCTATAAAAGAAATCAAAGCTATAATAATAAAAAAATTTATAGAAACTTTTGCTTCAAATAATATTACATAGAAAAAAAGTATTGGGATAGATTGTCCTAAAAACTCATCAATTACTATTTCTTTAGAGTCGATTTCATCAAATTCGTTTTTTAATAAATTTATCAGAAATATTGATAAAAATAAGAAAAATATAAATACTAAAAATAATATTAAATAATGAATTTTTAAAATAAAAATTAGAATATACAATAAAGTTGTAACAGCTGATGCAATAGTTCCAGGAAAGGGAGTAAATTTTCCTATATTAACCATTGTTAAAAATAATTTACCAAAGATTTTAACCATTTTGTTGTAAGCACACTATTGCCTCGCACGCTATTGCCTTTTCTTTGCCGATTATTCCAAGTTTTTCCGTAGTTTTGCCTTTTATATTAATTTGATTTTTGTGCAGATTACATAATTTAGAAATCGATTTAATCATGGCTAATTTGTATTTACTAATTTTGGGATGTTGGGTAATAATATTCAAATCTAAATTATTAATAATAAATTTTTTTTTATTTATATCTTTAATAACTTTATTTAATAGTATCGTAGATCTAATATTTTTGTATTTTCTACTTTTATCTGAGAACATATTACCTATATCTCCCATACGACAAGCTCCTAAAATTGCATCAGTTATGGCATGAAGTACAGGGTCACCATCTGAGTGACCTAATGTTCCAATTTTTGAATTTATTATTATTCCTCCTAAATATAATTTTCTGTATGGTACTAATCTATGTACATCAAAACCTATACCATAAAAAATCTTATTAAATTTGACATCATTTTTATCAGTAATTTTGATATTATTATTTTCACCTTTTATAAATTTAATTTTTTTTTTTGCATTTATCAGAAGGCTTGCGTCATCGGTAGTTTGATTATTAATTTTACCTTGTAATTTCAAAATTATATTATATTTAAAAGCTTGAGGCGTCTGTGATAAAAATATTTTCTTTCGATCTAAATTTAATAATTGATTTTTATCAACAAATTTTACAGAATTATTTGTCCTTAAAACTGGTATAACGCCATCATATTTTTTTAACGATTTAAATAAATTATTTATTAAATTTACAGAAAAATCAGGCCTAGCAGCGTCATGAATAAAAACATTCTTAGGATTAAACTTTTTTATAAACTCCAATGATTTTTTTGCGGACTGCGCCCTAGTCTTACCCCCATAAATAATCAATAAATTTGATTTTTTTAGTCTATTAACAAACTTGTTATGAGATTTATTGATTACTACGACTATTTTTGAGAATTTTTTTGATAAAATTGCCTTATTTACAGAATGATTAATTAGTATATCACCCTTATAATGCGTAAATGCTTTAGGTGTTCGGGATTTAAATCTTTTACTTTTTCCTGCTGCCAATATTATAAAACAGTTGTTCATAATTATATGAATTATAAACTACTACATAATGCTTAATTTTATAAAAAAAAATCTTTTTATTATAATTATATTTTTTATTACTTTAATATTAGGTTTTTTAACCTTTTTAACATTTATTGGTAAAAGTTTTATCGAGTTAAACGAGCAAAATTTACAATATTTATTATTATCGAACATATTATTACTAATTGTTTTTTTCCTAATAATTTTTGTAGAGGTTAAAAACTCAATAAAAAGCGAAATATCAATTGATGGTTCTAGGGCAAATAGAAAATATATAGCTTTTTTTTCACTTTTTACACTTATACCATCAATATTAATATCAGCTTTTTCTTTATTCCTTTTTTCTTTTGCTCTCGAAAAATATTTTGACAAAAAAATAACCACCGCAGTAGATAATTCATATCAGATTGCGCAAAGTTATGTGATGAATGTGAGAAACAAAATCGAGTCTGATATAATTCTTGTTTCATTTGATTTAAATAAAAATAAAAAAATTTTTGAAACTAGCAAACCACAGTTTGCAAAATTTCTTAATACTCAAAAATTAATAAGGGATGTTGATGGTATATTTTTAATTGATAACAAAGGTAAATTGATAACTACCACTACATCAAATAAAAAAACGGTATATTCGCCACCATCTAATGAAGCTTTAAAAATGGTTCAAAACGATGATCGACCCTTAAAAATCCTTAATGCGTATGAAAACACATCTGCAGCTCTAATGAAACTTGCTAATTATCAAAATACTTTTGTTTACGTTGTTAAATATCTTGATCCAAAAATCGCAAAATATCTAACTCAATCAAGAGAAGCTTTAAGTTTTTATTACACTGTTCAAGAAAAAAGAACAGGTATAAAATTTTCATTTGCAATTATATATCTTATTATTGTAACTTTACTATTATTCTTATCAATTTCTATAGCCATTAAATTTTCTTCAAGGTTTTTTTTATCAATTAATAACCTTATATCTGCTTCAAATAAAATCGGTGAGGGTAAATTGAATTCAAAAGTACCAGAAATTAAGACTGATAAGGAACTTGAGAAGTTAAATAAAAATTTTAATTTAATGATAGATAGACTAAAAGCCCAACAAAAAAAATTACTTACTAACGAAAGACATGAGGCATGGGAACAAGTTGCAAGAAAAATTGCACATGAAATAAAAAATCCATTGACACCAATTCAATTAATTATAGATAGTTTGAGAAATAAATATTCCAAACTTTTAGATCAAAATAATAAAAAAAATTTTGATGAAAATATTAATACGATTAATAAGCAAGTTAAGTTGATTGAAAAATTAATTAATGAATTTTCTGATTTTGCTAGAATGCCTAAACCAATTTTTAAAAAAACAAATTTAAAAAATTTAATTGATGATTCGCTTAAACTTATGCAAGTTAATGATGCCTCGATAAAAATTAATTCAAATTGTCCAAATCATATATTTATTAAATCTGACACCGAACAAATTACTAGAACATTTGTTAATTTAATTAAAAATTCAATTGAGAGCATTAATGAAAAATATCAAAAAAACCCCAATTTTAATAAAAAAATCGATATAGAAATTGATGAGATTAATGATTATATACAAGTTTTAATAATTGATAATGGAACAGGATTTAAGGTAGATAATTTATTGGATCTTTCAAAACCATATTACACAACAAAAAAGAATGGAAGTGGTCTTGGATTATCAATAGTTGTAAAAATAATAAATGATCATAACGGTACAGTAGAATTCTTAAATTACAAATATGGCGCAAAAATAAAAATTCTTCTTCCAAAATTTAATGTCTACTGAAATTTTAATAATAGATGATAATCCAGACATAAGGAACATACTTAATGTCCTAATTTTAGAAGCTGGATATAAAACAAGAGTTGCAGCCAACTATAACCAAGCTCTGACAGAAATTGACAAAAAACTTCCGGATGTAGCAATTATAGATGTTAAACTAGATAAGGGAGATAATGATGGTATAGAATTATTATCCCATATTAAAAAAAAAAATAAAGATATTCCAGTGATTATAATCTCAGGACACGCGAATATCGAGATGGCTATTAAATCTTTAAAAAATGGCGCTTTTGAATTTATTGAAAAACCATTTGATCAAGAAAGACTATTAAATTTTATAAATAGGGCAGTTGAAAACTTTAATTTAAAGAATCAAAATAAAGAATTCGAAACAAAATTGTTTAATTCATTCGATTTAATAGGCGAGAGCCCAAATATTGAAAAAATAAAAGAACAAATTGAAAAGTTATCAAATTCTGAAAGCAGAGTATTTATATTTGGTCCCACTGGCTCTGGAAAAGAGTTAATTGCCAGAAAAATACACAAATTATCTAAAAGAGCTAAATTACCCTTTATAATTTTAAATGGAGCATTATTAGATGTAAAAAAATATGAATTAGAATTATTTGGTGAAGAAAAAAATAATGGATCTATATCTTATGGGTCGCTAGAAAAAGCATCTGGTGGCACACTGTTGATAGATGAAGTTTCAGAAATACCAATTGAAACTCAATCAAAAATTTTACGCGTACTAACAGATCAAAAATTTAAGAGGATAAATGGTAACCATGATGTTAAAGTAGATGTTCGAATAATATGTACTACAAGTAAAAATATTTTAAATGAAGTAAAAAATGGTAACTTCCATGAGGATCTTTTTTATAGGCTTAATGTGTTTCAAATAAATATAGATCCTTTGAGCAAAAGAATAGAAGATATACCTTTATTGGTAAATTATTTTTCATTACAAATATCGAAATCTCATAATTTAAAAAAATTAAACATTCAAAGCGATAATTCTTACCTTCTAAATCATTATTGGCCTGGTAATGTGAGAGAACTAAGAAATCTAATTGAACGTGTTGCAATACTTGCTAACAATAATCCAGAAAAAATTTCATCTATTATTAAAGAATCTATTAAACAAGAGGTTAATGAAATTACACAATATAATAATTTTTCTGTCCCACTAAAAGAAGCTAGAGAAAATTTTGAAAAAGATTATTTAACAACTCAATTAAAGAAGTTTGGTGGTAATGTATCTAAAACTGCTAAGTTTGTTGGCATGGAGCGATCAGCATTACACAGAAAATTGAAAGATTTAGGTGTAAAGGATTTAAATTAATGAACATTATAATATGTGGCGCGGGAAGAGTTGGTTACACTATTGCAAAACTTTTATCTGAACAGGATCATTCTATCACTGTTATTGATCAATCTAGTGATGATATAAAAAAAATAAACGATGATTTAGACGTTAAATCAATTGTAGGAAAAGCTACTTATCCATCTGTATTGGAGAAAGCAAATGCTGAGGATGCCGATATGATAATAGCAGTAACAAGAAATGATGAAATAAATATGCTAATTTGTCAAATTGCATTTTCTGTTTTTAAAATTTCAAAAAAGATTGCTAGAATAAGAGCTCAGGAATATTTAAATCCAAAATTTAAAAGGGTTTATGATAAAGAAAATTTACCAATTGATGTTATTATCTCCCCAGAGGTAGAAATTGCTAAATCTATATTAAGAAAATTAGAAGCACCAGGAACTTTAGATAATGTTCCATTTGCAGATAACAAAATTAGATTAATAGAAATTGATATTAATGAAAATTGCCCTTTGGTAGATATTAAGTTAGAGGAAATTACAAAAAAATTTCCTAAACTAGAGGCAAACATTTTAGGTGTTATAAGAAATGAAAAATTTGTTTTTCTCAAAAAGAAAGATATTTTGAAACAAAATGATAAAGCTTATGTAATTATAAATTCTTCACAAATGCAATTAACGCTTAAAGCTTTTGGACATAATGAAAAAATATCAAATAAATTTCTTATTATTGGAGGAGGAAATATAGGTTTCAATTTAGCTAAGAATTTAGAAAGAACATTGGATTCAGCAAGAATTAAAATTGTTGAAAAAGATAAGTTACGCGCAGAATACATTGCTTCAAATCTAAACAACTCTTTGGTAATAAATGGAAATGGACTAGATGAAGACGTTTTAAAAGAAGCAAATATCGAAGATGCAGAAACAGTATTAGCTTTAACAAACGACGATGAAGATAATTTAATGGTTAGTGTTTTGGTCGAAAAGTTTTCTAAAGACAAAAGAACTATGGCTCTAATTAATAAACCAAATTATTCACTACTTCAATCTTCTCTTAGAATAGATGATTTGATTGATCCGAGAATGAATACTGTTTCAAGTATCTTAAAACATGTTCATAAAGGCACAATAGAAACTGCATATTCAGTATTAAATGGTGAATATGAAATTATAGAGGCAGAGATAATAGATTCCTCAGAGCTTATGAATAAAGAATTAAAGAATTCCAACTTACCGGATGATATTCGTATTGGAGCAATTTTACGTAAAGATGATATAATAATACCAACCTCAAAATTTATATTTCAAAAAAAAGATATTGTAGTTTTTCTTGCAAAGAGAGATCAACTTTCGTTAGTTGAAAGACTTTTTCAAGTAAGCTCAATATAATATGTTAAATTTTACTCAACTTTATTTAGGAATTTTTACTTTATTTATCTCAGGCTTATCTTTTTTAAATATTATATATTGTTATTATTTCAAACTTTATTTAGATATAAATAGTTTTTTCTTTGTTTTTCTGTCAACTCTTCTTTTTGGATGTGTTATTTTATTTAAAAAAAAAAATATTGAAAAAGTATCAATATTTAAAAAAATCTTAACGGTCCTGACTGGATACTTATTGTTACCAATTTTATTATCTGTCCCGTATTATCTCGCTATTAATAATATATCATTTTTAGACTCCTATTTTGAAGCTGTTTCGGGTTTTACATCAACTGGTTTTTCAATTTTTTATAATATAAAACATTTAAATGAAAGTTTGATTTTGTGGAGAACCTCTACTCAGTGGTTAGGCGGTTTATATTTTTTAATATCTATTGTATTGCTTATAGATATATTTGATAATAATTTAAAAAAATCTTTAACGAATTTTATAAATTTCAACATAAATGAAACTTTAAAGCAGTCATTGAAAATTAGTGTTATATATTTATTATTAACTTTAATTATTTTCTTAATATTGTATTTTTCAGGAATTAGATTATTTAATTCATTCAACCTTTCATTGTCTATTATTTCTTCTGGTGGTTTTATTCCAGTAAATGATATCAGTTTAATTATTAACGACAAACCCAAAGAGGTTATTCTGGCTCTTACCATGCTTCTTTCCTTTTTTAGTTTATATTTTACTTATAATTTAGTTTTTTTTCGAAGACGTAATATTAACTTTTTTTCAGAGGATCTTTATCTGGGTTTTTACCTAATATTTTTAATTTTCTTCTTTTACATTTTTTTAAACAGTGAAAACAATTTTTCTTCAATTTTTTTTGCAATATGTAGCTCTATTTCTAACATCGGTATTTCAACAAATATACCAAAGGATCTATCATTTATATTCCTTATTTTAATCATTATAGGTGGTTCTTTTTTTTCAACAAGTTCAGGTATTAGATTTTTTAAATTATTGCTTTTATTTAAATTCTCAATTAATGAATTAGTATCCCATTCCAAACCTAAGAGTATTTTTATAAGTAAATTGTCTCTTTTTAATTTTACATTTACTAATGAAGATTTTTATAAATATTTTATGTCGGTCATTATTTTTGTAATCTCATTAACATTATTATCATTATTATTAACAATATCAGGAATTAATAGTGAAAATGCTTTCAGACTTTCAATATTAACTTTGATGAATACTGTAAACTCCTCTTTGTCTGGTCTTGATGATTTTACCTTTTATGATTTAGATATATTTTCTAAATTATCATTAATTTTGTTTATGATGATCGGTAGAGTTGAGTTGATTTCTATTCTAATAATTAGTAAAAAGTTCTTTTTTAAGGACTAATGAGGTAATATATTTTGATATATAATGCGCCCTTAGCTCAGCTGGATAGAGCAACGGTTTTCTAAACCGTGGGTCGGAGGTTCGAATCCTTCAGGGCGCGCCATATTTGACCATATTGGGTTCAATTTTTCTTATATAATAACTTTGTTACGAATCAATTTTATCTTGAACAGTTTTTTTTTACATGATTTAATTATAGATATTCAAAAGCAATTTTGAATTATTTGTTAACAAATAAATAAACAGTAAACAAGGGGAAATATGTTTAAACATTTAAAACAATTGATTTCTTTAGTTTCAATGATCGCAGTATTGTTTGTATTTACTACAGAAGCGATGGCTAAAAAATCAAAAACACTTAAAAACACTCAAAAAAAAGGTTTTGTTAGATGCGGTGTTTCTCAAGGTGTCCCAGGTTTCTCTAATGCTGATGCATCAGGAAATTGGACTGGAATAGACGTTGATGTTTGTAGAGCAGTTGCCGCTGCAGTACTAGGTGATGCAAATAAAGTTAAATTTACACCACTAAGTGCAAAAGAGAGATTTACAGCATTAACATCCGGTGAAATAGATATCTTATCAAGAAACACAACTTGGACATTATCTAGAGATGCAGACATCGGTCTTACTTTTGTAGGTGTTAATTTCTATGATGGTCAAGGCTTCATGGTAAGAAAAAACTCAGGTATTACGTCTGTAAGTCAATTTAAAGATGGAATATCTGCTTGTACTAATATTGGTACAACTACAGAACTTAATATGAGAGATTTTTTCAATTCTAGGGGTATTAAGTATGAACCTGTAGCTTTTGAAAAAGCAGACGAAGTTGTTGCAGCATACGATGCTGGCAGATGTGATACTTACACAACAGATAAATCTGGTTTAGCTGCGCAAAGAACAAAGCTATCATCTCCAGATGATCATATGGTGTTACCAGAAACAATTTCTAAAGAGCCTTTAGGACCTGTTGTACGTCAAGGTGATATGGTTTGGGAAGACCTAGTAAGATGGTCACTAAACACTATGATTGAAGCTGAGGAGTATGGAATTACTTCAGGAAATGCAGATTCCATGAAAACATCAGAAAATCCACAAATTAAAAGACTTGTGGGTGCAGAAGGTGAAATGGGTGCAGCATTTGGTTTAGATAACGACTGGAACTATAGAATAATTACTCAAGTTGGAAATTACGGTGAAAGCTACAAAAGAAACTTAGGGGACACTGGTATAATGCCTGATAGAGGTCCAAATCAACTATGGACAAAAGGCGGAATTTTATACGTTCCACCAGCAAGATAATTTATATCTTAAATATCATTTAAAAAGGGGCTAGATTTATCTAGCCCTTTTTTTTATTATACAGATCAATGACCAATAAAATAAGAAAATTTTTACCTCAAATATTAACGATATTATTTGTCGTTTTAATTTTTGGATTCTTCACAATTAATGCTCAAACTAATATGGATAATAGAGGAATTGATTTTGGATTTGGGTTTTTAAAACAGGAGGCATCCTTTGACATGCAATTTACTTTACTTGATTATGACGGACAAGACTCTTATTTATGGGCGTATTTTGTAGCCTTATTAAATACTCTTTTAGTCTCATTTTTAGGTATTATTTTTTGCACGATTTTAGGAGTAATAATTGGTGTTGCAAGATTATCGCAAAATTTTCTAATTAAAAATAGTGCTGCTTGGTACGTCGAATTTTTTAGAAACATTCCATTGTTACTGCAAATATTCTTTTGGTACTATGCAGCTCTAAGAGCTTTACCATTGCCAGAAAATGCAGAGCCATGGTTCGGTGTTACTTACATGACAATTAAAGGTTATTATATACCCTCAATGGTATGGACAAATTTAAACGTATTCTTAACATTGTTAGTAGCGGCAATAGTCTCAGTTATAACCATTAAAATATATGCAAAAAAAATTCAAGAAAACGAGGGAAAACAGCTACCAGTATTTTATATATCCTTGGGTATAATTATAATTTTACCATTATTTTCATTTTTATTTGGAGGTGTAGAATTAAATTTTGAAATACCACAACTAAAACAGTTAGCAAAAACTTCATTTATTTATGAGGGTGGAATTTCATTACCACCAGAGTTAATAGCATTAACACTGGCATTATCTTTATATACCTCTACATTCGTTGCAGAATGTGTGAGAGCTGGAATTCAAGGTATAAGCAAAGGACAAAAAGAAGCAGCTGCTTCAGTAGGTCTTAAACCTAATCAAATACTAAAATTAGTTATAATGCCACAAGCATTACGTATTATTATACCTCCAACAACAAACCAATATTTAAACTTAACTAAAAATTCATCTCTTGCTGCTGCTATCGCATATCCAGATCTGGTGCTGGTTTTTGCTGGTACAGCTTTAATGCAAACAGGTAAGGCCATTGAAATTGTGGGCATAACAATGCTTACATACCTAACTATCAGCTTACTAATTGCAGCTCTAATGAATTGGTATAACAAAAAAATTGAAATTAAAGAGAAATAAGATGAAAGCACTTAAACTAAGTAAATTGAACCTTAAATCAAAAGATTTATTATTAAATATTTATATAGGTGTATTGCTTTTATTTATTGGAGTATTTAACGTTTTTTTAAACTCGTTTTTTAAAATTGATTTTTTAAATTTCCTGCCTGGAAATTTAAGTTTATTTTCACCCTTAATTATTGGTTTTATAGGTTTTTATTATTTAAGAACAGACAGAACTGGTTATTTTTATTTAGACAAATTAAATGAAAATATAAATACTTCTAATTTTAATGCATTGCTTACATTAATAATAATCTTTACAATTTTTAAAGCTACTCCTCCTGCTTTAAATTGGATGGTGTTAGATGCAAATATTTCTGGAGATACTAAGGATGCATGCACAGGTACAGGTGCTTGTTGGACATATGTAAAAGTATGGTTCAAAAGATTTATGTATGGAATGTACCCTAATGAATTACATTGGAGAATCAATTCTGCTTTTATATTAGTTATAGCATTAGGTTTTGTTGGATACTTTTTTAAAGAAAATTTAAAAAAATACTTAGCTCTATATTACGTTGTTATTTACCCAATAATTGCATTTTTGATAATTTACTATTTAATTTCTGGTGGATCTTTTGGACTAGTTTGGGTTGAAACTGGTGCATGGGGTGGTTTGTCTTTAACATTTATTGTGTCTTTTTTTTGTTTGATTTTTTGCTTTCCACTCGGAATGATTTTAGCATTAGGCAGAAGGTCAGAGTTACCAGTGATAAGGTACGTGTCTGTTGGTTATATTGAATTTTGGAGAGGAGTACCTTTAATTACTGTTTTGTTTATGTCGTCTGTAATGTTTCCAATGTTTTTACCTGAAGATTTTTTTTTAGATAAACTTGTGAGAGTAATAATCGCTATCACTTTATTTGAAGCAGCATATTGTGCAGAAGTAATTAGAGGAGGTCTGCAAGCTTTACCAAGAGGTCAGTATGATGCTGCTAAATCTCTTGGTATGGGATATTGGAAAATGCATATATTTGTAATTTTACCACAAGCATTAAAGTTGGTAATACCAGGAATTGCTAATACATTCTTAGCATTAGTAAAGGACACTCCATTAATTTTTGTTGTAGGTCTTGCAGAGATAGCGGGTATGTTAGCTTTGGCAAAGACAAATCCAAAGTGGCTTGGTTTTGCTATGGAAGGATATATTTTTGCTGCAATAATTTTTTGGATAATTTGCTATGCAATGAGTAAATATAGCTATAATCTAGAACAAAGATATAAAACCGAAAGATAAAATGTCTGAACCAATAATTAAAATTCAAAATGTGAATAAATGGTTTGGAGACTTTCAGGTTTTAAAAGACATAAGTTTAGAAGTTAAGACAAAACAAAAAATTGTTGTTTGTGGGCCTTCAGGATCAGGTAAATCTACTTTAATAAGATGCATTAATAGATTAGAGGAACATCAGGAAGGCAATATTATTATTGATGGTAACGAACTAAACAAAGATACAAAAAATATCGAACAGATAAGAGCTGAAGTTGGAATGGTTTTTCAACAATTTAATCTTTTTCCTCATTTATCAATTTTAGATAATTGTACTTTAGCACCAATTTGGGTAAAAAAATTACCAAAAAAAGACGCTGAGGAACTTGCATTGAAACAATTAGAACAAGTTCAGATTGGTGATCAAGCACACAAATTTCCAGGTCAATTATCGGGTGGTCAACAACAAAGATGTGCAATTGCAAGAGCTTTGTGTATGCAACCAAAGATAATGCTATTTGATGAGCCTACATCTGCTTTAGATCCAGAGATGATTAAAGAAGTTTTAGATGCAATGGTAAATTTAGCTAATGGTGGTATGACAATGATAGTAGTAACTCATGAAATGGGATTTGCAAAAGAGGTAGCAGATGAGGTTATTTTCATGGATGAAGGCATGATTGTAGAAAAAAATACTACAAAAGATTTTTTTGCTAATCCAAAAAGTGAGAGGACTAAACTTTTTTTAAGTCAAATATTATAAATAATTAGCAATATAGCTAAATATCTACTTTCAATTCTTTAAAAAACAGCAATTGTCAAGCCTCAAAATGCACTAATTTTTTTTTTTTTTGAGCTTGCATAAACCCCTTGGATAGAGTTCAATCTGATTTTAAACGAGGGGTCTATATGGAAGATAACTTTAATAAACACTTAGGTAATAAACTTAAGTTGAGGAGATTAGCATTGGGTTTAACTCAAACCAAAGTAGCAAAAGCAATTAACGTCACATTTCAACAAATTCAAAAATACGAAAAGGGTACTAATGGAGTAAGTTCATTGAGACTACTTCAATTATCAAATTATTTAAAAGTTCAAATTAGTTATTTTTTTGAAGATTACTCAGAATACCTAGTTAATGCTGATAAAATCAAAGAAGGGCACCTAAGTATAAATTACAATTTTTTGTTGAAAATGTATTCAGAGCTTTCTGAAGATCAAAAAATAAAGTTTTCAAAAAACATAGACACAGCAGTAAATAAAGTATCTAAATTTGTTTAGGTGGCTCCTCGGGCAGGACTCGAACCTGCGACCAATTGATTA
>CESW01001653.1_pt1 | contig 22203 bp, 13 predicted proteins | sample 531171 | NCBI WGS metagenome assembly CESW01 (sample SAMEA2621859, study PRJEB7988) | marine metagenome | biome: marine biome (ENVO:00000447); feature: surface water layer (ENVO:00002042); material: "saline water (ENVO:00002010), including plankton (ENVO:xxxxxxxx)" | depth 5 m
TCCAAAGCGGGCTTGAATGTGTAGGACTGGGAGGCTGAATCAAAAGTTAGCAAACCTTGGGTGTAATTTGGAATAACCCCTGGATTCAGATGTATTATATCTTCTCCCACATCGGGTTTGGTGGAGTCATTGCGATGTAGTTCATCCACAGTGATATTAAAATCTTCTCCCATACTTCTTGAGTAGTAAAAAATATCGTCTTCTGCGGTGGGAGGATCAGGTTGATCAATAACTTCTATTGTAGCATTCAACTCATGCCTGATATTTTGGTCATCAATAACCAGAAGTTGGAAAGAATCTGGTCCCACATAATCTTCATTCGGAATGTAAAGGAATTGGCCGTCAGAGCTATCCATACTTCCATTTCTCGGGTTTTGTAAAATACTACTCTCGAGAGTCAAACTTTCTGATTCATCTTTCGCTTTTGGCTCCAGATAGGTTGGGCTGTCCTCATCAACAACAAAATGTGAATTTGTAAGGACTGGGGTTGCGTTCAAGACCTGGACTGCAATCGATCTAGAAATTGAGTTTACTCCATCGGTAATATTGACATCCAAAAGATAAATATTGTTACCATCGGCATCAGTCGGTTTTTCAAAATCTGGTGAAAAATTAAACTGGAGAGTACCGGACTGGAATAATTGGAACTCACTTCCATCCTCACCACCAGAAATTGAGAGAGTAAGTTTATCACCTTCAACATCGGAGACATTTAAATCCATTACATGAGGGTTGTTCTCCATGACGAAAAAAGTATTGAGAGCGACTGGTTCTAAGTTCGATACCTCCGGATCCACATCAATTATGTTTGTAGTAGAAATGGTAACATTTTGGTCAACCGTCTGGTTCCCATCAGTCACTGAAATAACAATCTGATACTCTCGGTCAGAATCATTAGAATCTGGATTTTCATAATCTGGAGCAGTTCCGGAAAAGCTCAACATTCCGTTATTGGATAGCTGAAACCTACCTTGATCGCTCCCGTCAATTAAGCTCCAGGTCAACACATCACCATCATAATCGTCGGCTGCAAAAGTTAACACATTGATCTCATTCTCAGGATGATCAATAGAGGCGGCAGTCGAAATAATAGGTGCATCGTTTATGGGATCTACAATAAATTCAATACTTACATCGGCGAATAAACTTACATTATCTTCAACCCGCAGAGTAATTTGATCCGTCCCAAAAAAGTTAGGCTTTGGAAGGTACAAAAGAGATGTACTTTCAAGAGTATAATTTCCTTCCTTTGGATCAGAAATACAAGTCCAATTTAATGGACCTCCTTCAGGGTCTGTTGCATTTAAGTCTGACAACAACAGGGAAAAATTACTGTCTTCAAAAAGTTGATTAGATAATACTGCAGGTAAAGGATTGATGATGGGCACATCATTATCATTCTCTACTGTTATATGCATTACCCGCTCCGAATATGAAGATTCCGGACCATCGTCCGTTGCCCGAACTACTACATTGTAAGAATTGTTTCCATCACTGAGATCATCCAAGGGAGTTTCATAATCTGGACCGGAAATAAAATTCAAAATCCCAGTAGCCTCATCGATGATAAAATATTGGGAATCGGTTCCGCCCGAGATTGAAAAGAAGGTCTTTTCATTTGTCTGATTCGCTTCGTCATTGGTCGAATTCACATCAATAACAAAAGTGGTATGTTCTTGAACCGAAAGAGTAAGAGCATGATCGGCGGTTGGTTGAGTAATTACAGGAGCCTCATAAACATTGTCCACATTGACCACGACCAAGCGTTCAGTTGTGGCATTTGTGTCACTTTTATCGGTTGCAATTACCTTGATCTCAAATTGATGGTCGGTATTTGCATCATCAATGTTTTCGAAGTCAGGGGCTCTCTTAAAATAGAGATTACCAGAGAACTCAGGTCTGAATGCAAAGCGATCTGCATCATTATAGCCATCTTTTATACTAAACTCTAGGATTGAATTGGTTTGACTGAAATCTCCAATTGAGATCGAAGCAATTGATTCCTGTCCAGTAAGAACATAAGCACTGGATTCCGAGAATTGACCATTTCCATCATTAAGGAAACACCTCAAATTGCTATCTGCAAAAGTCGCCGCAATAATATCAATATCTCCATCCATATCGAAATCGCCAAAGTCGAAGGCATTTACAAAATAAGTCGAGTTATAAAATAGATTAGGACTTTGAAATTCTCCTCCGCCCTGTGAGGACTGCAGCATAACTCCAAATTTGGTTGGACTCTTAGTTGAAAGTACTAGATCCAACTTGTCATCACTGTTTAAGTCGATCAGCTTTACCCCATGGGCTTCCCCATTAATTTCTTTATAAAGCAGTGAGGGTGAACGAAATGTGCCATTTCCATCATTTAATAAAAAGCTGAAATTGCCATCTTGTGAAGATGCAACCGCAAGATCGAGGTCACCATCTTGATCAACATCACCCAGTGAGAGTGATTTGGGATTATTAATTTGTAATATATCTAACGTAATAGTGGAACCTGTACTGAAAGCTAAACTAGGCAAAGGCACCGCTTCAGATTCAAAATGTAAGGTGCTGTCATTACGAAACCAACGAATCTCGTCCAGTTGCGTAACCGAATTCTTACAAATTACAACTACATCCATGTCACCATCGGAATCTACATCACCAAGATCCAAATAAGATACCTCATTAACCCCAGATATGTTATTTATCTCAGTAAAACTAATGTCATTCGCCGCATCATTTTGGAAGATGATGACCTCACCTGAGCCCTCCATGGCAACCGCCAAGTCTGGATATCCATCCTCATTGAAATCTCCAACCAAGCCAAAGTTTGGGGCACTATCTGTATTCGTATAAAAGGAATTTGCTGCGGCAAATGTACCAACACCATTATTTTCATAAAGGGAAACTTTTCCTCCACTCTTTTGAAGCAAAATTACATCGATATCACCATCCCGATCAAAATCTGCATTGAGGCAAAAAGAAGCTCCAGACTGATTAGAAATATTGTTTGGTGATGAGAAACTCGGTGTACTCCCTTCTTGATTATTAACCCATTCAATTGAAGTATCATCAATAACCAATAGAATATCTTCAAAAGAAGTTTGCTCATCTTGATCTGTTGCAACCAATGACCTAACGAAATCAGAATTTTCATTTAGCGTGATTTGAGTAAGGTCGGTTCCTTCAATAACTGGTGGGTCATTAAGGTCGGAAATTTCCAAATTTAAATTACCATTAATAACGGTACCATTATCATCAATGGAAACTACGATTTCATATACACTATTTTGATCATCATCTAATTTATTTTCGAAATCTGGAATAAAGGAGTTAAAGGTAATTATACCCGTTGCCGAATTGATAGAAAAATACTGATTGTCGTTGGATAATGAAGAATCAATGGAATAAGAAAATTGAGGACTCGAATCTGGATCGCTAATAAAATCAGATGCGGAGATCTCAAGGGTCCCATCTGATTCGTTGTGTTCAATATTCGAACTTGGCGGGGTAAATACTGGATTTTCATTCACATCTTGGACAGTAATACTCACTTGTTGAATCGCATGGGATAGACCATCCGAAGCATTCACTTCCAGATGATACATTCCATCCGAATTATTGTCATCAGGAATTTCAAAATTTGGTGCCGTGACAAATAGAACCTCTCCAGTTTGTGCATTCACGGTAAACAAATCGTCGTCTACCCCTGCCCCTTTTGAATAGGTAATTTCAACAGCATTCTCATCCACTGGTTCAGCTAATGCAGTGAAAACAGAAGTTTGATTTTCGTTCATGTCCAAAGACGCAATCGAAACTCCATCAAGGCTCGAAAAAACCGGAGGGTCATTCTCATTCGAAATCCGTATTGATAGGTCATATTCATAAAAATCTACGCTGTTGTCCGAAGCCTTGATGATAATTTCGAATAGATTATCCAAATTTGCATCCTCCGGATTTTCGTAGTCCATACTACGGATGAATCTTAGCTTTCCATTTATATCCAACTGAAATTGGTTGGCATCTGAACCTCCGAGGCTCCAGCTAAAATTAGAACTGCTGTAGTCTAAAGATTTATTATCCTCCGAATCGTCTGCAATGAAAGTTCTTATTACGGTACTAGCTGGAGTATTTTCCGACCAGATCAATTCTTGACCATTAAAGCCAGTAGGATCTGAATCACTAATTTGGGGAGCATCATTTACCTGATTGATCCTAACATTGATTGTAAAATTCATGTCAAAATCTCCGTCATTAACATTGACCACAAAACTATCATCTCCGAACTCATTAAGGTTGGGGACATAATCTATCACACCCGTGTTAACTTCGACATCAGCAACGCCATAATTTCCATTCGTGAGAATTGACCAGGTTAAAGTCCCACCGTCTGGGTCCTGCACATCCACTTCACTCCATACCGATTCCCAACTAATTGGATTCTCGTCTTCTGAAATCTCAATGGTTGAAAGCGTAGTGTAAAGAACAGGTGGTTCTTGTGAATTAGTAATATTGATGGTTAAGTCATATTCAGAAATTCCTCCGAACTCATCCGATACTTTAATCAAAACATTGTAGCGATTATTATCCGAATTTGTCCCATCGTAGATTGGAGGACTAATAAATCGAAGTTCTCCCTGCTGACTTATACTAAACAAGCCTTCATCTTCACCATCCACTTCCCATGCAAGATAAGCGTCTGCAGTGTAATAAATATCATAAAAATTGGCATCGTAATCGTTGTAATCACTGGCGTTATAATCGATAACCAAGAGCGTACCCTCCGGATGATCGATTGTATTTGCAAAAGTACCATTGATTTCGGGCACATCATTGATGGGTTCAATACTAACTTGAACCGTAATGTTATCTTCCAGTCCGCCAGGATCTTGGTACGAAACTAAAAACGAGTCTGATCCTTGAACATACCTGTTGGCGTTTTCGATGGGAAGGAAAGTCAAAGTTCCATCAACGGAATCAATTCGGACCGTTGAACCCGTGACACTCGTTACTAATTGAGTGACTTCAGAACCATTATCAACCAATGACCAAATAATCCCAACACTGGAATTAGTCTCAGGGTCAATGGCCTGCCAAGTTGGAGAAACAAAAGAACTAGCATTGTCTTCATTCATCGATAGGGACAAATCGTAGGTCCCCGTCAAATATGGAGGTTCATTTAAATTGCTAACCGTAACTTGGAAATTAAATGGATCTGAAGTCATCGGAGAAGTGTGACTATCTGACGCAATTAAGGTAAGTTCATAAGTATTGTCCGTGTTTGCGTCAGATGGAATTTCATAATCCAAAGAAACCTTTAGCTTCAACTCTCCAGTAGATGAATCCACATCAAAATACGCAGCATCTGTCCCATCTAAAGCCCATAAATGAGTTTGGGAAGCATCCTGATCCGAAACATTAAAATCAACGAGCACTGTTCCAACCAAGGTATCTTCTCCAATCGAGATCAAACTTCCGTTTATATTTCCTTCGGATAAGGAAGGTTGATCGTTATCATCAAGTACAGTTACGGTAATATTTTGGTCAGCATGGACTGTACCTAGATCTGTTGCTCTAATGGTTAAATTGTAAGTATTGTTTCCTGCCACAGATCCGTTCGCTTCAAAATCGGGTGAAGACTTAAATGTAATTTGTCCACTGGTTGAATTAATATCAAAAAGGGCACCATCGTCTGAATAAGTAGTCTGAGGCTCAATGCTGTAAGTGTGGGAGTCTCCATCGTCCACATCGCTAATGGTTGGCGTACCCACAATGAGCTGGTTCTCAGCAGCTGTGTAAGACGCACTGGTTACAAAAAAGGGTGGCTCATATTCATCAGTAATTTGTATGGTAAAATCTTGGTAAGAAGTACCATTTTCATCCGCTGCAGCAACTGTAACCTCATAGGTATTTAAACTGTTGCCATCGGAAGGATTCTCAAAATCTGGACTAAAGCTTGAAATGAAAGAAACCCATCCCGAGGTTTGATTAATATCAAACATATCTTGGTCCTGGCCATGATGAATCGAATAGGAAACCGTTCCACCATCTGGATCGGTAGCCAAAACATCGAACAATGAACCGGTTATATTTTCGACTACATCAAGCACAACCGAAGCATTTCCATCGTATTTGCTAGCAGAAAATTCAGGAAGGTCGTCTGATTCTTGAACAGTGATGTTGATGCTAATGGTATGGTTCAAATCGCTGTCCTCTACCTTCACGGAAAAGCTATCCGATCCATAGTAATTGGAATTGGGAACATAAGAAAAAACAGAGGGAGAAGTTCCCGTGCCTGACACAGAAGCCTGTCCGTAAAGAGGAGAACTAATTAAACTCCAAGTTAGGGTGTTCCAGGCACTGTTAGTGCTGTATATATCAGGATCACTTGCGGTCAAATATGGGTTAAAGGAACTAGCGTTATCCTCAAACATAGAAACCACGATGGGATCAACTTGCTGAATCAAAGGGGCTTCGTTCACATCATCCACTGTTAAGGTGAAAGATTCGGAATCTGATTGCCCATTTTCATCGATCACATTCGCAGTGAAGGAAAATACATTGTTGGAGTTATAGGAATTATTCCCTTCAAAATCATTTTCTAGGGGGTTTATAAAAGTGAGAACCCCAGAAGTTGTAAGGTCAAAAATGCCGACATCATCACCCCCATTCAAGGACCAAGTGAGAGTTGGGTTCTCATCCGGATCATCAGCGGTTAGGGTTATGGCGGTGGTGTCGTTTTCTAAGTGGGAAATCGAACTAGAGGAAGTAATCGAAGGGGGGTCATCGTTTACAGGAGTAACAATGACTCGAAAGGTGATTTCATCAGTTGCACTACCGTCACTTACTTGAACGGTAAACTTTTCCGCTACTCCATTACTCCCAGCAGTTGGAGAACTGGCAACACTCTCTCCCCAAAAATCAGCATCAGGCGTATAATCGACCGAACAGATGGTATTGCTGCTACTTTCAGTAAGAATAACGGTACCATTTTGAGCATCAGATGATACGATCCAAGAAAAAGTAGTACTATCCACATCGGATACGGACAAATTAAATGCACTTCCAATCGCATCCTCCCAGGTTATGGACTCCTCTTCTTCATCAATGGTATAAACCAATTCAGAATTTCCATTGGTAATCACCGGAGCATCATTTGCATCGGTGATTGTAATTGCTAAGCTTTGATTCTGATCAAGAGATGAATTGAGCTGCGGATCTGGAGCGGTGAGAATCACATTGTAAATATTATCTCCACCAGAATCCAGTGGAAATTCGAAGTCAGGTGCAGAATTGAATGTCAATTGACCGGAAGAAAAAGTAAAGTATGCGGCATCATCTCCTCCGGATATAGTAATTGTGGGTGTTCCCCCATCCACATCAGTAGCAGTAGCCAAGGCAACGAAAGTGTTCCCTTCTTGGACGGTGTAACTGACTGATGAACTTGAATTGTCAGCACTAGTCACTCCAGACTTGAGTACGGGTGGATCATCAGTCGGTGTTACTGTGAATTGAACATAATCCCCACCGTTTGCTTGTGTTTGCGAGTAGGTACCGGTCGCATCCGTACCGTTCCAATCAACAAAAACATCTCCGGAAAAGTCATCTGAATTTGCGGTAAAATAAAAGGTATTCCCAGATGTAGTGGTCTGACTTGTAACGCTATCCACGAAAGTACCCACAACATTTCCATCTGTGTCTCTTGGAGGGTCAATGATAGTGATTATGTTATATGTCGCAGGCAAGGTAACCTGCTGCTGACCGCTTCCCTCTGTAATTGTTTCTGGAGGAGTCCAACCATGCCCCAAAACTGGAAGTAGAAAGGGCATCAAAAGCCAGGTTTTGTTAGGCAAATTAAACATAATTAAAGGCAAAATTTATGATGGGAATGAAAGCATGTTTGGCAAGTATTATAAAATCTGCACCCCACTTGGTTTCTTTAGCTAAAATCCTTTGCTATTAATCACAATAAAAATGCTTAGAATATATTCGCTTGCCAAAATTCATCTGCTCAATTCATGCTGTGGATTATGAAGCTGCCCAATTACAAACAAGACAATAACCAAGGTAGTTACTGGCATTCCAGCTTAAAAATCCTTTGGGGTATTCTTTTGGTTTGGTTTTTTGTATCCTTTGGATGTGGAATCCTTTTTAAGGACACTCTGGATGAGATCAAAGTTGGCGGGGCACCCTTGGGGTTCTGGATGGCACAACAAGGATCCATCCTGTTTTTTGTAAGTCTCCTGATCTTATACTCTTATCTGATGAATAAATTGGATGACAAACACGGATACGGGGAGGAAAAATAATGGATCAAACGACTTGGAACTTTATATTCATTGGGATTTCATTCGGTATTTATATTGGAATTGCGATTTGGTCACGGGCTGGATCCACCAAAGAATATTACACCGCCGGAGGTGGCGTTTCCCCCTTTGCCAATGGAATGGCAACGGCCGCGGATTGGATGTCTGCGGCCACTTTTATCTCCATGGCTGGAGGAATTGCTGCTGCGGGTTATGGGGCTTCCAAATTTCTAATGGGATGGACCGGGGGATTTGTCTTGCTTACCACCCTGATGGTTCCCTATCTACGTAAATTCGGGAAAGCCACTGTGCCCGACTTTGTCGGCGACCGATATTATTCAAATGCTGCCCGTTTGGTTGCGGTTATTTGTGCCATTTTTATTTGCATGACCTATATCATGGGCCAAATGAGGGGAGTTGGGATTGTTTTCTCCCGTCTTTTTGGAATTGAGATCTGGATGGGAGTATTAATAGGTGGAGGCATCGTATATTTTTATGCCGGTTTAGGTGGAATGAAAGGGATCACCTATACCCAAGTTGCCCAGTATTGTGTGATGGTATTTTCTTACACCATACCGGTGATCTTCATTTCTTTAATCATTACCGGAGATGCGGTTCCCCAACTTGGGTTGATAGGAAATTATATCAAGGATGGAGCCGAAAACGCACAACCCTTGATTCAAAAAATCAATCAGATATCCACCGACTTAGGCTTTCAAGAATACACCGCCAGTAGTAGTAATACCCTGGACATGTTCTGCATTACTGCTGCCTTAATGATTGGAACTGCTGGTCTCCCCCATGTAATCGTTCGCTTTTTCACGGTCAAAAATGTCCGGGCAGTTCGAAAATCAGCTTATTGGACCCTATCTTTCATTGCGGTAATTTACCTAACTGCCCCAGCCCTTGGAATCTTTGCAAGGACCAATTTCGTGGAGGAAATTAATCAGAAAAAATATCAAAATGCTCCGAATTGGTTTAAAAATTGGGAATCTCAAGGAATGATTGCATGGGTCGATAAAAATGAAGACGGTATCATGCAATACCGAGCCGGTGATGTGTTTTCTGGAAAACCAATTTTTGTTGAAAAACCAGATACAACCTTAACAGGTCCAAGAAAAGTGAGCAATGAGATCAATTTTGTTTCAGACAATGAAGTTTATTATGATAAAGATATCATTGTCCTAGCCAATCCAGAAATGGCTGGACTTCCTCCCTGGTTGATTGCTTTGGTGATGGCTGGATGTGTTGCCGCCGCACTCTCCACAGCAGCTGGATTATTACTCGTATTATCCACTTCTATTTCCCATGACTTGATGAAAAAGATTATCAATCCGGGCATTTCCGATAAACAGGAAATTAAGTATGCCAGAATTGCTTCTTTTGGGGCGATTGCGATCGCGGCTTATTTTGGGATCAATCCACCTTCGAGCTTTGTTGCCAAGACCGTTGCCTTTGCCTTTGGATTAGCCGCTTCTTCCTTCTTCCCAACCCTAATTATGGGAATTTTCTCAAAAAGGATGAATAAAGAAGGTGCGATTGCTGGTATGGTTTGTGGAATTGGATTTACTCTGAGTTATATTATCTACTTCCAGTTCATAACTGAAAGTAAAGAATTTTGGTTTGGTATCTCCCCGGAAGGAATTGGGTTTTTTGGTATGGGAATCAATTTTTTAGTCGCCTTTATCGTTAGTTCCCTGACCCCTCCCCCACCCCGCGAGATTCAGGAAATGGTTGAAGAAATCAGAATTCCAAAAGGTGCAGGTAAGTCGATCGATCATTAGGTTTCTTTCATTTTTTAGATGATACTTATCGAAACAATTTCATTCAAGACTATGAAAACAACTTTACAGGTCGTCACTCCTTCCTTTTTCATCAATTAATTAATTTTAACCCATTCGAAAAATGATAAGCTCTAGAAGAAAATTTATTGCTCAATCCAGTGCACTCGCTGCCTTTGCGATAAGCGGCACCAAGTCATCAGGAAATATTATTGGAGCCAACGAGAGAATAAATGTTGCCGTCTGCGGAATTAAAAGCCGGGGTTCTTCTCATATTGGAGGGCATGGCAGGCAAAGAAATGTGCACATTTCTCATTTGGTCGATCCTGACTCCCGCCTCTATGAAGGCCGGAAGAAATTCGTGACCAATAAATTTAAAAATACTCCTGAGTGCGTTCAAGATGTTCGAAAGGTTTTAGATAATAAAGATGTGGATGTTATCTCGATCGCAACCCCCAACCATTGGCATAGCTTGATGTCGATTTGGGCCTGCCAAGCCGGGAAAGATGTTTATGTCGAAAAACCGCTCAGTCACAACCTTTTCGAGGGACGAAAACTGGTTGAAGCTGCCAAAAAGTATAATTGTATTGTACAACACGGGACTCAAAACCGTTCCCTTCGAAAATGGTCGGATTTAGCTAATGAGATTGCTTCCGGAAAAAGAGGGAAATTGGAAGTCGCTCTGGGTACCTGTCATAAACGAAGAAAATCAATTGGTTTTAAAGATCCTACTTCCCCTCCCAGCGAACTTGATTTTGATGTTTGGACTGGGCCTGCTACCAAAGAGAAATTTCACGAAAATCTAGTTCATTACAACTGGCACTGGTTTTGGAACTATGGAAATGGTGATATTGGAAACCAAGGAGTGCATCAAATGGACATTGCCCGTTGGATGATTCCTGGTGCGGTCTGGCCCAAAAAGATAATCTGTTTAGGTGGTAGGTTTGGCTACAAAGATCAAGCGGAAACTGCGAATACCCAACTTGCTATATTTGATTACGGAGAATCATTGCTTGTTTTTGATGTTCGCGGGCTTGAAGGAAAGACCAACCTGGGGGTTTCCAATCATGTTTATTTCGATCAAAATGCGAAGCAAACGAATGTAAAAAGTAGTGAAATCCATGGGATCAAAAATATTAAGGATCCATTGGCTGACCGGGGCGATGTCGATATTTTCGAAAACTTTATTCAAGCGGTTCGTAGCCGAAAGGAAGCAGATTTGGACGCCCATGTTTATGAAGGCCATGTATCCAGTGGCCTTTGCCACCTTGCAAATGTTTCGTACCGACTCGGTGAAAAAACTTCGTTCCGCAAAAAAACAAAACCTTTCGGGAATAACCCAAAAGCATCCGAATACTTCGAACGTATGCAGGAGCACCTCAAGGACAATGGCCTAAAGCTTGAGGAAACCGATTATATTGTTGGGCGTACCCTTGCCTTTGATGCAAGCACTGAAACCATTAAAGGCGATGAGGAAGCAAATCAATTATTGAGCCGACGCTATCGACCACCTTATGTGGTTCCTGTTAAGGTTTAAGCCTTTCAGACTAATTATTATCTACAACTTTAGGCTCACCATCCCAAAGCCAATAAATCGGATATTTAATTGATTCTGAAATGTAAGCAAGGATACCGGAATCCGACTTCCACCAATTCATTGCATCAAAGATTTCATTGGATGCACCAGCGATTTGTACCTCTACCTTACTTCCCTCGAATACCTTGGTGAAGGCGAGCATCGAACGCCGAGTATGAAATTCATCCGTTACCAGAATGACTTTTTTCCAACCTTTTTTCTCTGCATATATAAGAGTGTCTTGGGCTTCATCAAAGGTCGAGGTCGCCCCACCTGTACTAGACGGCAAAAGCTCCCATTTGGCCTGAAATTTCATTCTTTTGGTCACTTCATTTGCAAATTTCAGACTACTCAGTTCTAAATCCTTAAGATCCGAGTTTTTTGGCTTTTCATCGGTTACGAAAAGCAAGGGGGCAAACCCTTGGTTCCAAAGTCGTAAACTTTCTGGTACTCGGGTGAATTTCCCTCCCGAAAGGCAGATAATCGCATCCGCTCCTTTGGTTGCATTTTGTAGATGAAACCATTTTGCATACCGGGCAAGCAAGGAAGCGTGAAAGAAATAAGCGACAAGCAAAGTAGCCGTAAAGAGAAGGAGTAAAATTCCAATTTTTCGCGAGAGGCTCATCGAGCAAGTTGGAAAATACCTTCGATTTCAACCGAAGCATTACCCGGAAGGCCCGAGACCCCAAAAGCACTTCTCACCCCAATCCCGAGATCTTCACCCCATATTTCCTGAAAAAGTTCACTACATCCATTGATCACTTTTGGATGTTGAGAAAAGCTGGAGGGTGCATTCACCATTCCCAAAAGTTTAACCAACCTTGAAATTTGATTCAATGAACCCAGCTTTTCTTTGAGGGATGACAAAACCGAGAGACCGACATATCGAGCTGCCGCTGCTCCTTCTTCTATGGATAGCTCCGTGCCCACTCTTCCAGTAATCATTGAACCATCTGACAGGATGGGTAAATGACCCGAAAAATAAACAAGATCTCCTAGTATTAACACTGGCTTATAAATACCTGCAGCTTTGGGTACAGGTGGAAGTGGAAGGTTTAGCTCCGTAATCATTTCATCTGGGTTCATATTAAGAAAAGTATATCAGGTTTGATGAAATTCAACGGGGAAAAGACCTAATCGAAAGAAATTTACGAATTGCTATGATCGAAATTAATTTTCAAACAATTAAATATGTAAAAATGAATTTCTATTTCTTTGAACAAATACCAAAGCTTGCACCAGAGAAGTATTGGGCAGCAGGATGGATCCACACAGGTACTCATGGGTGCCACTCTGATGGCAGGCAATTGGGCCTTATCCGAGATGCCAGAAAAACATCTTAGAAAAAATCTAAAATTGAAATTTATTTACTGATTCCTTTGCGATTGATGATCCTTTCAACGTACATATTGTAATTTATGGAACAAACAATTCTTACCTTCTATAAATTCATTCCATTTCCCGATTTTGAGAAGTGGAAGGAAAAACTTGAAAAAGAAGGAAACCGGCTCTCTATTCTTGGTTCCATCATCTTAGCCAAGGAAGGTATTAATGCCACCATTTCCGGTCTAGATTCAGATGTGTATGAATTTTTTGATTGGATCAAAGAACACGAACTTTTTTCAGACCTAAGAGCTAGAGAGTCCTTTTCTCCCCGAAAGACTTTTTATCGGTTCAAAATTTTCCTAAGGGAAGAAATTGTCACTCTTGGAGATGATTCCGTTGATCCAAATGAGCTTGTGGGTGAATATGTCGATCCCGAAAAGTGGAATGACATTATTAATGATCCCGAAATGACCGTCATTGACACCCGAAATGACTATGAGATAGCCTTGGGTACCTTTGAAGGTGCGGTAAATCCGAAAACCAAAACCTTTAGCCAATGGCATGAGTTTGTTCAATCAAACATGTCCCAAAAGAAAGATAAGAAAGTTGCGATTTTTTGTACGGGTGGCATTCGATGTGAAAAAGCATCCTCCCACCTACTTCACCATGGATTTAAAGAAGTTTATCATTTGAAAGGGGGTATCTTGAATTATTTGGAAAAAATTAAGCCTGAAAAAAGTAAATGGATAGGCGAATGCTTCCTCTTTGATCATCGAGTATCGGTTGTGCATGGTCTGCAAGGTGGGGATAGCCGCTTATGCTTTGGATGTCGCTGGCCACTGTCAATTGAAGATCTACATTCGGCAAAATTCGAAGATGGAGTCTCTTGTCCCAAGTGCTATGATCAGCTATCTATTGAGAAAAAGGAAAGCCTGCGGGAAAGGCACAGACAGGTGAAGCTTGGAGACGATCATAATATTTCCCATATCGGTCAAAAGATGCCCTCCTCGAAATAAGAAAAGACGATCCCTTGCGTGAAGGGAAAAGTTTGTGTAAGTTTATTAAATTATGATAAGATCTAAGCCAATTCAACCGCATCTTGATCAAGGGGAAACTGACCTTAATCTTCCGACAGCATGGAAAAGTGGTTCCCTTAAATATGATGAATTAAAACTGTTGGCCGAAGGAGGAACCGCAAAGCTCTATCTCACGACGGATCAAAACCTAAGTCGCACCGTCGCTTATAAGACATTACATGCGGACTTAAGAAACTCTGATATCGAGACCAAAAGATTTTTGCGTGAAGCCAGGGTTACCGCTAACATCCAACATCCAGGCACCCTCCCAGTGTATGAATTAGGAAGAGATCGGGAAGGACAACTCTTTTTCACCATGAAAAAAGTGGATGGGAGAGATTTGAGAAAAATTCTTTTTGACCTCGCTCAGGAAGTACCCGAGGTAGTGGATGATTTTCCACTTCCCAGGTTATTGGATATTCTCATCCAAGTTTGTCAGACCTTGGCATTTGCTCATGATCTCGGTGTTATTCACCGAGATCTCAAGCCGGCAAACATCATAGTTGGCAAGTTTGGTGAGGTTTATGTTTTGGACTGGGGATTGGCAAAAGTCACGGGTTCAAACTCCATAATAGACAAAGATTTCCCTTCGGATCCTAAAAGCAAAGACTTACAACTTACCCCTGTAGGTAGGCATTATGGTACCCCCCTTTATATGTCCCCGGAAATTGCCAGAGGTGATGAAAACATTGACGCCAGATCTGACATTTTTTCCTTGGGGATTATTCTTTTCGAAATCCTCACCCTCCAGTCTTTCGCGAAAGGTGAAGATATTATTGAGATCAAGAAAATGCTTCTTGAAAATCCATGTCCTCTCCCGAGAGAAAGAGTACCACAGAAGCATATCCCCAAAGACTTAGAGGCAGTTTGTTTACGGGCACTTAAAAGGAACAGAGAGGAACGATACCAAAAGATTACCGACCTTCTTGCAGATCTAAAACGATATCGTCATGGACAAGAGGTCTCGGTTTATTGGTACTCCAGTTGGGAAAAACTGGTCCGATGGAACAATCGAACCGCATATTTACTTATTGCGATTGGATGTGCTCTTGCGGGTGCCGGGCTTCAGGCACTTTTTGGCAGGTAATTCTTAAAAAAAGCCAATTGAGAAACTTAAGGGTCCGGGAAAAGACTTCCTTTCCCGATCTTTTTAGCACGACAATCTTTGCAAACACAATTAGCTCCATGATCACTTGTATCCACTTTTTTTGGTGGGGTGCTTGAATCCATTGAACCAAGCATGTCTTCTGGTTTCTGCGCATTAATTGCTTTACCTTTTACAACCGTAGGAGTGGCGGATACCGAAGTTTTCGCCGGAGATGCAAGAGAGGAGGCAGAACGGTTGGAAGGATCCGAAGCGTTTGAAACTGGGGGTCTGCTGGAGGATGCAGGAGTTGGGGTCGAACGCTTTGGAGCAACCAGCAGGGGATTTTCTGGTCCACGATCAATACTGCTGGCACGATTTTGAAACTTGGGCATGAGAAGATCCAAGAAGTTTGAATGCTCGATTCGAATGGTAGCAAGGAACTTGTCACTCTTTTCTTGGGCAACTACCAGAAAATCAGCTGATTGAGGGTGGTAGCCTTTTGCTCTGAGCATTTTCCCGACTTGGACCGGAATTTTCACCATTTGCTTTGCATCCTGCAAAGTTACCGGCTTGTCTTTAACTGTTACGAGCATCGGGAAAACCATAGTCGTATGGGTCTTGGACCATTCAATCGCTTCCTCCACTGCAGATTTTGAAATCAATGGCTGCTTGGGCACAGACTTTTGAACCATCGGCTTCGGGCTGATTCGTTGAGCTCTAACAATGTCATCCTTTGCTTGCGAAAGTTCTCGATCTTTAGTTCTCAATTGATCCTTGAGATCTTGAATATCTTCCATGGAACGAGATATGGTGGAAGCTAATTGTTCTTTTTCTTCGACCAAGGATTTGCCATTTTCAACGAGATCTAGGTTTTCATCTTCAAGTTTCTTTTTGAGCCCGAGATAAAATTCTTCATTAGCCTCTAGTTTTTCTACTTTCTTGGATAAAGTAACAGCTTCACGGGCAGCGGAGTCGTCCATCGAGACCAGCAAGCCCACCATGCCCAATGTACTTAGTACAGCCACCACAGATGCTGCAATGGTTAGAATATTCGAGGACTTTTTAACCGCGCTTCCTTTGAAGGCATTCTGCATATTGGCAATTTTGCCTTGCATTTGCTTGAGTGCCTGATCCTTTCCTGCATCCGCAGAAGATGCTTGTTGCAAACGAGCTAGGGAAGTCTGCAATTCCTTCCCCATATCGACCACTTTCTTGTTCCCGTCAACCAGACGACCAGAAAGAATACTTGCAACATTAAGACAAAGCTGACCACCAGCAACCCCATGCTCAGCTATGAAACCAAGCAACCTTTCATGGTCCAATCGCCAAAGAATAGTTTCCCCAATAGATTGGACATTTGCGGAGGCAACTCCACCACTCAAGAATGCCATTTCACCAAACGCAGCACCCGTTCCAAGAGTTGCGATTTGTTGGCTCTTGCCTTGATCATTAACTTTGGTAATCGCAACTTCGCCCGAAACTACCATGTAAAGGTATCGTTGCTCGTGACCATCGGCAACCAAGGTCTCATCTTCCGCCAAGATCCACTCACCACCAAAACGAAGTTCTTCCATCTCAGCGGTACCGATATTGGCACATAAACCAGTTTTGGGCAGGTCGTAGCCTGCTTCCAAAACATCTTCGCGGTGCAAAAGCTTCATTTGTGCTATTAGATTAGAAAGGATTACCTCTAAAGATCAAGGAAAAGAAGTCGTACATCAAGGTATGTTGTTATACTCAATGGCAACATCTTCCATATTTTTTAAGTCTCCAAAAATTATAGGGCCATGCTGCTAAAAAACCTGCCCCTAAGGTAAAAGGAAGAATAGACCAGGTGATTGCAGGTTCTCCCATCATGGCAAAATCGGCTATGTTCATCGCTACCTCCATAAGCACCATCGATATCAAACTCATGCCTAAGGCCGTATTAAATGCTTCTTTCGGACCTAATTGCTTCCATAAAATTATCGTCTCCAAGATAATACTAGTACAAATGCCCGAACTCATCGCAATGATCCAAACCAAAGTCCATAACTCTTGAGGGATACTTTCTGGATGGAAATATTTTTGGAAAAGGAAAATGGCTCCAAGGTCTCCGATTGCACATCCAATCAAACACCCAAGTGTATTTTTTGCAGATCTTACTATCATTAAGAATTTATCGCTCTTCAACTAAGCAAATTAAGCGGCCTTTAGATTCTTTTTGAATAAGGATCGTTCAATATTATGAAATATTTTGCTTACTACTGGTACAATAACCGAATTACCAAACAATTTAAAACTTACATTACGACTTCGATGAAAATAGAAGTCTTCCGGAAAACCCATGAGCCTACGGCATTCCTCAGGATGTAATCGGCGAACCCTACCATCGACTAAATACATTCCAGTCTTGGCTCCAATCCCACCGCCAAAAGCAGACAAAGTAATCGCGTGACCCTTGGTACTGTAAACCCTTTCACCTTGACCCCCCTTTCCGACAGTACCGATTCGCATAGGACGGTTTTCTACCTCTTTGGGCAAGATCTTTTCCAATCTCATGTCAGAACGTTCAATGATAAGTTCTTTTAGTCTTGGATCCTTTGGGCAAAGCAAGAGATCTTCTAATGAAACAAGTTCATCGCTCGGTTCTGGAAATGAAAAATCGGAAATCTTTAAATCTTTCCGAAAACAAACAAAATATATTCTTTCTCTCTTTTGAGCGATTCCAAATCTCGAAGCATTAAGAACCTTAAAGTTTACTTGATAGTTGGCTTCTTCCAAGAGTCTTATTGTAATTGCCAATGTTTTTCCACCATCATGACTTTGGTAATTTTTAACATTTTCCAATAGGAGAACTTTAGGCTGATGATACTTGGTAATCCGTAAAATTTCGTGCAACAAAGTTCCTCGCCCATCCATAAAACCCTGGTGATTGCCAGATATGCTAAATGGTTGGCAGGGAAAGCCTCCACAGATAACCTCATGGGAAGGGATCTCCGAAGCAGAAATTTTTGTGATGTCACCCATTGGTTTTTCTCTAAAGTTTCTCTCATAAATATGCTGTGCATCCTTATCTAAATCAGAAGAAAAAACACACTGATGCCCGTTTCGCTCCAGGGCAGATCGAAAACCACCAACACCGCAAAATAAATCAATAAATCGTAGTTTTTCCACCATATCTCCTACTCTCATAAAAGTAGTCACGTTGCAGGGGAGAATCAATCCAGAATCTTCAAAAATCAAACATCACAAAGCTCAACTGCTTCCGTTAATCCCATTACTGGATCTCGAGTTGGGATGAATTCCTGACCTACAAAACCATCGTAGCCGTTGTCTAAAAGAGCCTGCATAATCGGCGGATAATTAATTTCCTGATTATTATCCAATTCCCCCCGACCCGGATTTCCGGCAGTATGAATATGGCCGATATAATCTGCACATTCTCCAATCCTTCGAATAACATCTCCGTCCATGATCTGGACATGATAAATATCAAAGAGTAATTTCACCCTCGGAGAACCCACACGCCTCACAATGTCCAAGCAATAATCGATATGATCTCCCTGATAACCTGGATGGCCTTTATTTGGATCGGTTCCATCACGAGTATTCAACATTTCAAGACAGATGGTCACCCCCTTTTTTTCTGCATGGGATGCTATTTTCTTGAAGCCTTGAACGCAATTTTTTGCCCCATCTTCCAATGAAAAATTTTCTTCATATCCAGTAAACGCGATGACATTCGGACATCCAAAATCAGCAGACTCATTAATTGCCCGCTTCGTAGCCTGGATTAACCAACCGTGGTAATCTGGGTTATTGAAACCTTTGATAAAAGGCTTTCCCTCGACTGGGATTCCAGAAATGGCACAGGTTAAATCGTATTTCTTTAAAGTGTTCCAATCTTTGGAATCGATGAGTTCAATACTTTGACAGCCAAGCCGCTTTGCTTGACTACAAGTTTCTTGCACACTCCAATGATTGGCAAAGCACCATGAAACAATCGACTGCTTGATTCTTCCTTTACTTACTCCTCTTTTTTTCTCTTCTTTGCTTTCTTTACTGGAAGCTGCAGGGCTAGAAAAAGCACTTAAGGCTACTCCGGCACCCAAGCCTTTAAACAAGGAACGACGAGAGAGAGAAGTTTGAATGAAAGATGAGTCTGCCCTTTTTGGTTTCATATCTTTTTCTTCCTCACCATTCCTGACTTGGCAAGACCAAAGAAAAAAAGGAGATTAGAAAACGCTAACGTTTCCAGAAAACCATGGAAAGAAGTAAACCAATAAAGGCTCCAACCGCATCAGCAGCAGCATCCCAAACATCGGGAGAGCGGGCATGATCCAGCCAATCTTGAAAACACTCATCTCCAATTCCGAAACAAACACAAAAGGTCAATAAACCCCAAGGGAATCCGCTTGCACTTCGACCAAAAGCACCCCACGCCAATATTCCCATCAGGGCATATTCAAGCATGTGAAGAACCTTGTCAGAAATCGCCACTCCATCATATGGCAACTGACTTGGGCTCATACTCGAAAGGTAGAGCACAGCACCACAATAACCTAAAAATCCAACCTTCCACATCTTCATTCTTTTTTCTTGGTTGAACTACATCCTTCTGGCAATTGAATTTTCTTTTTCAACGACTGGTTAGGATACGAAGGAATAGGAATTTTATTCCTTTTTTCCGATTAATAACAACGATACGGATTGATTTCTAACATTCGAAGTTATTCATATTATGGAAAAAATTTCTTTGTTTAAAAAGTTCGCATCAAAGAGTTTGAATTGTAGTCTCTGAAATTACCATGACATCATTTATTGCTATGAACCGTTTTCGAATTGTAAAAGGCCATGAAAAAGACTTCGAAGAAATCTGGAAAACTCGAAGCACTTACCTTACAAATGTACCCGGTTTTGTAGATTTCAATTTACTTAAAGGACCAAGCAAAGATGACCACATTTTATATGCTTCTCATACCCAATGGAAATCCGAATCTGATTTTGAAGCCTGGACCAAGTCCGAAGCATTCCGCAAGGCACATTCGGGAGCAGGCGACCGGGGACACCTCTATTTAGGTCACCCTGAATTTGAAGGATTTAATGTGGTCCAAGGAGCATAAAATAGATTAAAAATCTCTTAAAAATCGTTCTGATAATAGAATATTGATTACTCAGACCACCCATCAGGGGTACCCTTGTAGTTTCTGGAAAGTTCTTTGAGCAGGATAAGGATTTCTTGCTCTGAATATCCTGTAATCTCTAACATTTTTTCATCAATAGAAGTATTCTTTCCAACTATAAAATTATTCTGCTCGGTACTTTCCAAAATATTATTAGCAATACGAAGCAAAGCCTGTTCACAGGGATTTCGAGTCTGCTGAATATCCAAAACTGAATCCTCTAGTATGTGCATAATATAAGATCCGAAACCAAATTTTTCCAAAATTTCACAAGTCATCTTGACAGTTTCAGGACGTACTTCAGAAAAAGATTCCTCAGTAAACCTTTCGGTTTTGATCAAATACTCATACGATACATAGGGTAAATTATATAAAAGCCCTGCAATGTAAAGGTGATCGGGTTCAATTCTCAAATCATCTGCAAATCGCTTGACAAAACGGGCAAGCAGAATGGATCTTCTTCTAAGTTGTGAGTTAGACATTCCATTCAAACCAAGTGGTAACTCATAAACTTCATGATTCAATGTACGAATTGCCAAACTTTTTAAAAAACTAAGACCTTTAATGAAAAGAATATCTCTGGCAAAGTCTTCCTGATTGGTTCTAGACGCTCTACGACCGGTTAATTTATGAAATAATCCCTTATCGTTGGAACAAATCTCTAAAACATCTTCAAGGATTGGTTCCTCTTTATTGACCAACAATTCGAGTTTCGGAAACATAATCAATGTAGGCGAAGCCTCAACCAAAAATTCTTCAAGAGTTTGCGTGTTTTCAGGTATGTCCATTTGCAAAATCATTTTGTATTATTGTGTTACATTATTCTGTTCTATTTGTAATATTTTATCCAATTTAAATGTTATTTATTCTTTTTTTTATATCTGCAATGTTTTTTTTTTAGTGCAATATATATGCCAAAAAACCAAATTAGGCATAACGGCTCAAAAAAGGATTCCTTTTATCAATTGAAGCAAAATAGAAATCATAGATTGCCTTACCAAAGTTCTTTCTTTTGAAATTCAGCATGCAGCACATAAAGCTTCCAATTTTCGTTTTCGTTTCTTGCTCCCAAATCTTTTCGTCTTACTCAAAAGCGGACACCCCAAATATTCTTTGGATTACTGCAGAGGATATGAGTCCAGTATTGGGCTGTTACGGAGATAAGGATGCAATCACTCCAAATATCGATCGATTAGCAAACGATAGTATTCGTTTCATTTCTGCATTTGCCTCTGCTCCGGTATGTTCCCCATCTCGGTCATGCTTAATTCAAGGTTGCCTACCCCCCAGTATGGGGACTCAGCATATGCGCTCTGGATTCCCTCTTCCAAAATCTTTTTCGGGTTTTCCCTCACTACTGAAAAAAAGAGGATATTTCACTACCAACAATGTAAAGACGGATTACAACTCCGCGAATTATCAGCAAGTCATTGATCGTTCATGGAATCTTAACTCTGCGGATGCTGATTGGAGAAAAAGACCCGACCATAACATGCCTTTCTTTTCAGTCATTAATCTAATGACTTCTCACCAAAGCCGATCCATGGTTTGGCCCTATGAAAAATTCAGAAGCGAAATACAATCTGAACTAACCACAGAACAAATTCATGACTTTCAGAAAGTCAACCTTCCTCCATACTACCCGGACACTCCAGTCGTAAGAAAGACCTTGGCCCGTTTTTTCGACTGCGTAACCTTGATGGATCAAGAAGTTGGAAAGATTCTGCAACGGCTTAAAAACGATGGTCTTGACGAAAACACGATCGTATTTTTCTTTTCTGACCATGGGTCTGGCATGCCAAGGCATAAACGCGCCCTGTTAGATAGCGGAATGCGTATCCCTCTACTGGTCCGCTTCCCGAAAAAATGGCAACACTTAGCACTGGCTCAATCAGGTGAAA
>CESW01078913.1_pt1 | contig 22149 bp, 16 predicted proteins | sample 531171 | NCBI WGS metagenome assembly CESW01 (sample SAMEA2621859, study PRJEB7988) | marine metagenome | biome: marine biome (ENVO:00000447); feature: surface water layer (ENVO:00002042); material: "saline water (ENVO:00002010), including plankton (ENVO:xxxxxxxx)" | depth 5 m
TGAACACCTTCACCACTGACATCACGAGTAATGGATGGGTTGTCACTCTTCCTCGCAATTTTGTCGATTTCATCGATAAATACAATGCCACGTTCAGCGGTTTGAACTTCATAATCTGCGGCCTGGAGGAGGCGTGAAAGGACGCTTTCTACGTCCTCCCCTACATAACCGGCCTCGGTCAAAACAGTGGCGTCAGCGATGCAAAAAGGAACATCCAACATGCGCGCAATGGTTTTGGCGAGGAGCGTTTTGCCTGTTCCCGTCTCCCCCACAAGAATGACATTGCTTTTGTCCAACTCCACTTCGGTGGCGTCTTCTATGCTTTGTTGCGTGAGCCGCTTGTAGTGATTGTAAACCGCCACGCTCAACGTCCGTTTGGCTGCCTCTTGGCCAATGACGAAATCATCGAGATACGCCTTGATTTCAACTGGACGGTGAAGTTTGAAGTCCAACTGAGATGGCGGGGATTGTTTGGCCGTTGCTTCTTCTTTCACAATGGTTTCTGCTTGTTCAACGCATCGGTCACAAATGTGGGCACTTGCACCTGCAATGAGGAGCTGTACGTCGTCTTTACGTCGTCCGCAAAACGAGCATTGTATGTCTCTTTCGGACATGGGCGTGCGTTCATTTCTGAGCCCTTGAAATTACATTGACTCAACTTGGGCGAACCAAGACTTCATCAATCATTCCGTATTCCTTGGCTTCTTCTGCAATCATCCAGTAGTCACGGTCGCTGTCTTCCCATACTTTGTCGTGGGACTGGCCGCTGTGCGAGGCGATGATGTCGTAAAGCTCTTTCTTGAGCTTTTGTATTTCACGAGCTGTGATTTCGATGTCTGATGCCTGACCGCGTGCACCCCCTAGCGGCTGATGAATCATCACTCGGCTGTGTTTCAACCCCGTTCGCTTGCCAGCGGCACCGCCGCAAAGCAAAACAGCACCCATCGAGGCCGCCATGCCTGTGCAAATGGTTGCCACATCCGGTCGGATGTATTGCATGGTATCGTAAATCCCCAGTCCAGCGTACACGCTTCCACCTGGGGAGTTGATGTAAATCTGAATGTCTTTGGCGGGGTCTGTAGATTCAAGAAACAGAAGTTGCGCCTGGATGATGTTGGCGATGTAGTCATCCACACCCGTTCCAAGGAAAATAATGCGGTCGGCCATCAATCGGGAGAAGACATCTACTTCGCGAAATGGCATGGGACGTTCCTCGATCACTGTGCGCGTCATGTTGTCCGGGCCAGACACGGGACCCTGCGTGGCGGAAATGTAGTCTTCCACGGTGTGGCTGCTCATGCCACGGTGATGCACGGCATATTTCAGGAATTCTTTGCGGTTGTTCATGGTTTGATTCTTGAGGGCAAATTACACTCCACAAATGCTCATCACAGTTCCCTGTGATTAGGGTTGTTCACAACTGCGGGGGTAGAATCAACGGACTGCGTCAGCGAGTTTTCCGAACTCGTCAAAGCTGACCTGCTTCTCAGAAATTTTCACTCGTGTTTTGAGGTCGTCAACCACCTTGCGCTCGACCAAGACATCGGCAATACGCCGACGCTCCTTTTCGTCGTTGAGTACGTTTTTCGCCACGTTGGTCAGGGTGTTTTCATCCATCGGCATGCCGTACTGGGCGTACTGAGCTCCAACCATCCGCTTTGCTTCTTCCTCCAAATCTTCGGAACTGATCTGCAGGTCTATGGCTTCGGCCACTGTTTGTTGAAGGATTTGCCAACGCAACGACTCCGCGTAACTCGGGTATTCTTCTTCCACTTGATCAGGGGTCAGCGGATTTTCATTGGTCAACGCAATCCAACGTTTGAGGAATGTATCTGGCAAATCAATCTTCATGTGGTCGATGAGATCTACAACAAAACGTCTGCGAAATACCCATTCTGCGTCGCGATCAAAGTGTCCATCGAGGTCATTTGAAACTCGTTCACGAAACTCTTTGTCGTTGGTCACCACGCCTTCTCCATACACCTTGTCAAAAAGGCTTTGGTTCACTTCGTGAGGTTCAAGTCTCTTGACTTCTTTCACAGTGAATTGAAATGCCCCATTGATGTCGTGAGCTTGATTTTCCGAAATGCCCAACATTCGGCTCAAATCCTGATTGTCTCGGCTCACTTTGTGAACATCAACAATGACTTGGGAACCAGGTTCCAAGCCAAGGAGCGCTTTCTTCGTTTTCTTATCCTCAACACTCTCCAAACTGATTGTGCTTTCGCTGCTGATGCCCCCTTCAAGCACCTCACTTTTGGCATCAAGCTGAATAAATGAACCCACCAACATGTCGTTCTCATCGCTTTTGTCTGGGTCGGTCATCTTTCCGTGGCGGCGCTGCAAATCCTTGACTTGGTTCTCAATGGCCACCTGATCGACTTTGATTTTGTGTCGAGTGAATTTGGCCCTTCTGCCAAAGTTCAAATCCAATTTTGGGGCCAATCCCAACTCGTAGTGGAAGGTAAAAGCATCTGGGTTTTGCCAATCACCGGTGTCCTCTTTGTTCTCGCTTGGAATGGGGTTGCCCAAAACGTCGAGCTTGTTTTCTTGAATGTGTTTTTGCAGTTGCTCGCTTAACAGCTGGTTCAATTCTTCAGCCAGTACCGATTGGCCGTACTGTCTTTTGATGAGTTGCATAGGGACCTTGCCTTTCCGAAAACCAGGCATTTGAGCATTTTTCTGGTGACGCTTCAGATTGCGTTCTACACGGGGTGTGTAGTCTTCAGGTGCTAAAGTGACGGCCAATTCGATGCGGAGGTTGTCGAGGGAAGTCTGGGAGACGTTCATAAGCAGAGGTGCTGATTGCCGATTTGATTTCCTCGAAGATGTGCGGGTGGAGGGACTCGAACCCCCACGCCGAAGCACCAGATCCTAAATCTGGCGTGTCTACCAATTTCACCACACCCGCGTCCTTCGAGGGCCGCAAAGTTACGCGGTTTTTCTCGCTAGTCAACCCTGAATATGCAACGATGAAAACAGCGAGCTCTGACGCGCGAAGTCTGGTGATTTTGCAATGTGATTGGAAAAACGGATGCCTGCTTTTATGCCACGATGTGTTTAAGTTTTTGGTCAATGACTTCGGGGCATGCTTTGGGACAAATTCTCGTGTCCGATTCAACATGGCTCGATGAAAAGGCTACAACGGTTTCTGGAGGTTCGTTACAGGCGGGACAAATTGTCTTTGGATTGCCGTGGCATGAATTTTCTATGGGAGTTTGGAGAAGAAATGATGATTCTGAATGGTCTGTGGGATGTCAAACCTCTGGGAACCTCGTTTGGCGTGAAACAAGTGGATGGTTTGGGTTTGACAAGACTGTAAATCCCCAACATCGTGCGACAGTTGTATTCGACCTGGGCTGGGTGTCTTGGCCTGAAGTTCGAAAGCGCGTGGCCTTTATGGACATGAGAGGTCAAGTCAGTCATCGTGAAACATGGGGCCAATTCCAGTTTGAAGCACTGGCTACTGTTGGTCTTGGTCAAAGGATTTCCGGGCTGACAGAAAATGGTCTTGTACGCACCTCAAATGGTCATTTCGGTTGGGCTGTGTGGTGGCGACCCAATCTGATTCGAGAGTTTGTCGGGCTTCCTGCTTTGGGATGGGCTCACGGCGGGCGTTGGCAGGTTGCATGGGGGTTGGATTCGGGATGGTGGGAGCGCATGCGCCCGTGGAGGCCACTGCCGGGTCGCGTCTTTCTTCGGTGGTCATGGCCGGAGGGGCAATTTGAAATGAGTTGGACGGGCACCCTAGGGCCGATTTCAAGGTCAAAAAATGAAAATACCCAACGAGTAGGCTTGGCCGAAGCGCTGCGACGCAATGCCTTTGGTGTTTTTTTACGTCGAGGCTCTGGATTGCAGGGAGGTCGTTGGTGGTGGGTTTGGGAGCGAGGAGACCTTGACTTGAAGTGATGCCCTTTTACAAACTCAATGAGGCAATTCACATTGGTCAAATCGTCGTTTTGTTTTGCTTTGGTCATGGTGTGACCTGCTGCCATTCGCAACAGGGGATTACGTCAATTGCAGAATGGGAAGTTTGGCGGTTTTTGTCGCATGCAGTTGAGGATGGCAGATTGACGCAGGTTGGAGCCGAAGCCGTTCAACGCTACTTGCAAGATCATGGGTGGCCCGTGTGTCCTGAAGAAGTCCATCAAATTCAAGGGTTGTCAAATGGAGAACGCACTTGGCTGATTGGCACAGCAGAGTGGACGGATTGGGTTCGCAGACATCGAGTATGGTCGTCATCGCCTCCATCTGACGTGTCATTCACGTGGACAACTGTCAGAAAATTTAGCGAAGGGGAAGACGCATTGACACATGAGGCACGCATCAGATGCAGGCAAGGACGAGGACGCATTCTCATCCAAGATTCCATCAAATGGGGTGGTTCGTTTTCGGGTCAAATGGATGGATGGAAGTGGGTCTTTGGGAGCCACCAAGTGGGTTGGGGTCATGGACTCACCTTGCCTCGTGCGGATGCATTTGGTCTTGCACTTTTTCTTGGTGGTTCTGAAGTCAAATTGCCCTTCGCACCTCGTGGACTGCATCACGCCGAGATGGAAGGAGGAATGCAAGGTTTTGCTCTGGAACGCGCGGGTGCTTCTTGGTCCCATGGAATTGCCGCGGGGCGAAGGCACGTGGGTTTGATGTCTCGATTTCATCGCGCTCAGAGCTGGGGCTTTTCAGCCTATTCAAACGACGAAGAATTTCGCGTCGGTTTGGACTGGACAGCTCGCAGAAACAACGTCGATTGGCAAATGGCGTCGGCATGGACGTCCAAGGAGGGCCTGCTCATTCGTTCTTCATGGAGAATTGCCCAATCGACTTCTTGGGTGGCACAATTGACCTACGAGGGAGGCGGTGCCCCATGGCAGGGTCAATGGCGGGCATTTTCGACTTGGCAACATCTGGAAAGCGGGGGGGTGGTTCAAACGAGAATTCGCTTGAAAACGATGCAAGAATGGGATTGTCGCTTTCAAGGACAACCAACCAAAGCCAGCCTCTGGAGGTGGTCTCTGTGGGGTGCCCCTCAAGAACTTATGGGAGGGCTTCACTTTCGACAACGCACTTTGAAAGCATCGTATTGGGCGGGTCGCGATCAGGCAGGAGGAAGGGCCTTTGCCAGATGTGTCGAGGGTGCTTGGGGCGACTCAGAGCCCTGGCAATGGGGAATGTTTGCGCTTGACGGCGAAGGAGATTGGAGAGGTGCTTATGTGATGATTCGGGCCTTGGATGGCAGAGTGTGGTCACGCGCCCCAAGATCTGGACGGCGTCTCGGTGTTTGGGTTACCAAGCGTGTCTCGAGTGAAAGCTCTTGGACGGCTCAATGTTCTTGGTCACCTTCTCAACAAGAGACCTTTCGTTGCGCGTGGCGATGGCGTTGGGAACCGTGAAGGACTGAAGTATCTTGGCACAAGGAGAATCCATCTTTACCGCACTCGAAGAATTGCAGCATGGCCAACACGAGCGACATCAAAAACGGCATGGTTTTGAACCACAACAACGGTTTGTGGCAAATCGTCGAATTCCTACACGTCAAACCTGGAAAGGGTGCTGCCTTTGTGCGTACCAAATTGAAAAACATCGAAACAGGGAAGGTTGTCGACAACACGTTTAATGCGGGACACAAAATTGACCCCGTACGAATTGAGACTCGTGAGCACACGTTTCTCTACAACGACGATGAGGGATACCATTTCATGAACACCGAGACCTACGACCAGATTCGTTTGGAAAAGCATTTTATCAGTGCTCCTCAGTTTTTGAAAGATGGTCTGAGTTGTCTCATCGTCTTTCATGCTGAAGAGGAGCGCCCGATCAGTTGCGACTTGCCGAGTCACGTAGAATTGGAAATCACCTACACGGAGCCAGGGGTGAAGGGTGATACCGCGACCAATTCTCTCAAGCCAGCTACGGTCGATACAGGTGCTGAGGTCAGGGTTCCGTTGTTCATCAACACCGGAGATTTCATCAAGGTCGACACACGGACTGGTGATTATACTGAACGAGTCAAAAAATAATCGCCCTCGAGCGTTAGCCCATGACCAACCCGAAAGAATTGCGACTGAAAGAGAAGCTCGAGCTCAGAGACTTCAAGCTCGACGCGCTCTTGAAGGTCACACAGGCCATTCACGCTCAACCCTCGGAGGAGGATTTGATGGCCAGATATGTTGACGCTCTCAAAGTCAATTTGGGCATCGATAGGTTGGTATTGTATGCAGCTGATTTAAGCGGCGAGCATTGGCAACTTCTCGTTGCCGCGGGAACAGAAGGCCTTTGGCCCAAATCTCAGCCCGCCTCCTTTTTCGAGGAATTGGACTTGGATTCGATTGGACTCGCAGGAGCTGTAGGGGGTGATCAGCATCCATCTGATGTGGTGGTCCCGATTCATCAAAATGACGAGGCCATTGCCCTCGTTCTTGCCGGAGATACGACAGATGAGGACCGAGGCGTAAGCCCGGTGGTGAAACACTTGAATTTTCTTGTGACGCTGACGAACATCTTGGTCGTTGCCCGGCGAAATACGCAAATGGTCGCTCGAAATTTGAAGCAAGAGGGCTTGCGTCGTGAATTGGAGCTTGCAGGAGAAATGCAGGCCATGCTGTTACCTCAGTCCTGGGAACATGTCGATTTGGATGTTGCAGGCTACTACAAGCCCCACACGCAGGTAGGTGGAGATTATTACGATGCCTTTACAACTGATTCAGGAAAGGTGGTGTTGTGCATGGCAGATGTCAGTGGAAAAGGAATGAGTGCAGCCCTGCTGATGAGCAACTTTCAAGCTCATGTCCGAGCATTGTTTCAGGCGGAAACCGCATCATTGCCAGCTACTCTGCACATCCTCAACGACAGGGTAATGCAGATTGCTCAGGGGGAGAAGTACATCACATTCTTTGCAGCTGTATTTGACCCAGCAGAACGCACATTAGAATATGTGAATTGCGGTCACAACCCTCCCTTGTTTGTGGAGAGCAATGGTCGCGACAGGTTGCTCGAAGAGGGGTGTGTTGGATTGGGAATGTTTCGTGATATCCCATCGATGAATGTGGGGACCGTCGACGTGACCGCCTCAAGCGTTCTTTGTTGTTATACAGATGGCTTAATCGAGCAGGAGAATGACCTCGAGGTTCCCTTCGGGACAGGGCGCTTGTTGGGTTTGCTTCGCAATCATCAGGGCCAAAGTTTGGAATCTGTTCATCGCACGATTGTGGCAGCGTTGGATGCATTTCGAGGCGAAGTGCCCCCGCTTGACGACACCGCGATGCTCAGCTGTCGTTTTTCTTAAGGTCCTGAGCGCGCTCTGTGTTGCATATGTCTAGAACAACGAGCATGGCGAGAAACCCCCAAAAAGGTGCGCTGGCTTTGTCCGTATCCAAGTAGTTATTTAAGACGCCGTGGACGAAGTAAGTGACAAGTCCTAGAAAGATGCCGAGGGCAAGGATTCGGTCGTCTGGATTGGAAATCGTGCGCTGCAATTTGAATCCCAAATGGCATGTAACCAAGAGCAGAGAAAGAAAAAACAGACCGCCAAGCAGCCCTTGCTCTGCCAGGGGCCCCAAATATTCACTGTGGGCATTTCCTACGTCACCGTTGTTGGTGCTGATGATGGTCCGTAAATCGGACTTTTGAAAAGAGGCATATTCAAATTGGTATGTCCCCGGCCCCCAGCCAAAGACAGGACGTTCCTGAAACATGTCAAGTGCGCATGACCAGCGGTTCAAGCGCTCGAGATTGGAAGCATCACTCGAAACATTTGAAATGCTCTCAACGTGTTGGGCCAAATCATCTGAGGAGTCTTGCTTGTTTCTCTCCAATTGGATGACCAAAGCATCCCAGCTAAAAATCAAACCGACAAAAACAGCCAACCCGGCAGCAAAAAGGGTTTTCAAACGAAATCCCAGACACATCAGCACCCAGAGACAACCGGCTGCTGCCAAACTGACCCAGGCAGCTCTTGTGAACGACAAAATGGTTCCCGTTGCGACCCAAATTGCTCCCAAAGTCCAAAGGACTCTGGACAACATGCTTTGGCGTGATTGAAAGACCATGGCTATTGCAGGTGGCAACATCAACGCGAGGACAGCGCCGTAGGATGTGTGGTCTTTAAAGAATGGCTTCATGACCCAGTGCCCCGCGTCTTTGCTAAATCCGTAGCCCGCATGGCGAATCAAGGTGTAAGCAATGACCATGGAGAGAGGCACAAGCAACAAGGCGAGGAAACGATGGCGAGCCTTGATGTCTCTTTGAAACCAGGCCGCCAAAAGCACATAGAACGAGATGATGAACCAAGCCCGTGAAATCCAAGCCTTCAGTGAGACCACCACATCGCTGCTCGGGAGAATTGTGAGGCCCATCCATATGAAACCCATTCCAACGACATAGGTGACGGGGTGCCTGAGGAAGTCTCGGTCATAAGATTGACCTGAGAGCCATTGCGCCACAACCAACAAGAGCAAAGCAAAAAGCATGGGTTCTGTGGGCATGTACCAGCCTATAGAGGTGAACCCAAACTCACTCAAATTGATTGAGAGTGGTACCAAAAACAGAACTGCAGAAAGGTATAGGTCTGTCCTGGAAAACCCCCACCAGATGAGAAGTATGACCAGGGGTAAGACCATGACATGAGGAATGTCTAAGGCCCATCCTGCCGAGGCCAGAAGGGTCATGACGAGGCCCGCCAACCATCCCGCATGTGCTTTGGTCATGGTCGAGTCAGGAGGCTTGTTGTGTGCGTTGTAAAGTCTCCCATGCGAGCATGGCCATGAAGGCAGCCAAGACGGCCACAATGGATGTCATAACTACAATCAACCATCGAACGGGCTTGGATTTTTTGTCTGCTGCACTCGCATAGTCCACAATGAAAGAGGAAGACAATTGCGTTTCGGCATCAACTCTCATCAATTCGACTCTCTTTTTGATCAGGGATTGTTGTTCGTACGCAGCCTCGAGGTAGGCTGACAAGTTGTTGTACCCGTTGGCCATGGTGCCCAAGCGCTCCAGGTCTTTCTTCAAGGTCTTGGCCGCTCCCATACGCCCTGATGCGACAGCCATCCCATATTGAGCTGTCAGTCCCTCGACTTGGGTTTCAAAATCGTAAATGCCCAAGTCGTGAAGTATTGCGAGGCTGTCTTCTGCCTGTGCAATTTGCTCGGAGGATTTGGCGAGCGCATTGAGGGCCAGATTGTATGCGTCGCGGGCTCGCTCATTGCGCATGCTGTTGGCTACACTGTCCACGAGGAAGGCCATGTCATTGGCCATGTCCCGAGCCAATTCAGGATCGGTGTCTAATACCAGAACTCGAATGGAACCAAAACGGGTCAAGCTGGCACTTACATTGCCATTGTAAGTCAGCGCCATATTCGCCCTAGCTCCGGGCTCGGAGGGGTCAATTTCGTAATGCGCGTAAAGATTATATTTCTCGATGATTCGGTCTCGGATGCGGTGCGAATTGAGGATTTGAAGCAAGCGCTCCGCATCTTCGGTCTCGCCGTAGGCAAGGAGGTCGTTCTTTTTTGTTTCCTCAAAAAATTGTTCTCCCAGACTGTGTTGAGAAGTGGCGAACATGACCACAGTGCTCTCGTAGTATTCGTCGAGCATGAGTGACACACCAGACGCCGCCAAAGCTGCCAAAAAGCCGACTCCAATGAGCGTTTTGAGGTTGCGATAGATAAACACCAAAAGGTGCGTAGACTCCATGGGGTTGTTAGAGGACATGTGCTTGTGTTGAATCGGGATTCGTCGCGAAGGTAATGGGCGGTGGCGGTACCTTTGGAGACATGGCGCGCATTGCCTTAAACGGCCGGTTGTTGGTGCCGGGGAAGATGGAGGGCATCGGCAGGTTCACCTTGAACACGCTGAAGCATCTCATCAAGCTTCGCCCGGAGGACAATTTTTTACTTGTTGTAGACAGGGCAGACAATGCATTGTTCCATTTGGGTCCCAACGTTGAAGTTGTTCGAATTCGTATACCCGCAAGGAGACCTTGGTTGATGAAGTTGTGGTTTGGACGTCCATTAAGTCGAGTATTGAAGCGCTGGAAGGCGGATGTCTTTGTGTCTTTAGAGGGCCCCTTGGCCATGAACATGCCTCATGACTTTCCGCAGTTGACGGTTATTCATGATTTGAATTTTGAGCACCGTCCTGACGGACTTCCCTTTTTTTGGCGCCGCTATTATCAAACTGAATTTCCGCGTTTTGCTCAGCTGGCCCACGTTCTAGGAACTGTTTCGGACTACAGCCGTCAGGATTTGGCTCGCACATATGATTTGGACCCAGCTCAAATCGAAGTATTCCCCAATGCCGCCGATGTCTCATTCAAGCCTGCTACAAGTCGTCAACGCGATGACGCGAGAAAGAGTCTGTCGCAGGGGCGACCGTATTTCATTTTTATTGGGTCCATCCATCCTCGGAAAAATTTGGAAGGGTTGATTTCGGCTTTTCATGCGTATCGCGAGATGGGTGGCACATGGGATCTTGTTGTTGTGGGTGTTCCCATGTGGAAGAACAACCTTTCCTCAATGTCGAGTAACGTGGTTGCTCATGTGCATTATGCGGGACGTTTGAATGACGACGCATTGATTCACGCTCTTGCAGGTGCTCAGGGTCTTGTTTTTGTTCCTTGGTTTGAAGGTTTTGGCATCCCAGTAGTGGAGGCCATGGCATCTGGTGTTCCCGTCATCAGTTCCAACGTTACTTCCCTCCCTGAAGTTTGTGGAGATGCTGCCTTTGCGATGGTTGCCCCTGCCCATATAGAGTCCATTGCTCGCGAGATGCAGCGTTTGGAGCAACATCCAGAACTCGCTGAAGCGGCAAGCCTGCGAGGTTTAGCGCGGGCAAAAGACTTTTCTTGGGCCTTTACGGGCGAAAAGCTAAGCCGTGTGATAGCCCAAATGATGGAGACACAATGAGTCGGGCATTGATATCTCAAGTTGTGAAAGGTCGCATTGAGGCCGGCTGCGACGAGGCTGGGCGAGGATGTCTGGCTGGGCCGGTTGTTGCTTCCGCTGTCGTGCTCAATCCTAAAGTCGCTGAGAGCTTACCATTGAATGACAGCAAGCAGCTTACCGCAATTCAGCGTCAGCAATTGCGTGAATTGATTGAGTTCAAGGCCATTTCTTGGTCTGTCGCCTTTGTCTCGCCCCAAGACATCGATGAAATGAATATTTTACAAGCGTCTTTTGAGGCGATGCGTCAAGCGGTTCGTGGATTGGCTGGCGAACCAGATCATCTGCTAATTGACGGCAATCGGTTTGTGACTTCACCTGACATGCCTCCGCATTCTTGCTATGTCAAAGGCGATGCAAAAATCGCCTCCATTGCTGCAGCGAGCATCTTGGCCAAAACGCATCGCGATTCTTACATGCGACAGGCGGCCATAACATATCCTGGATACCATTGGGAAACCAACATGGGATACCCCACCGTTGCGCATCGCCAAGCTTTGGTTGACTTGGGCCCAACTCCATTGCATCGAAAGACCTTTGGCTGGGCGCCCCCGGCACCGACATTGTTTGACTAAATCGGGAAGAAATAGACTTATACATTATTATATGAGGGGGGACGTAAAGGTTTTGTGAACTCTTCGCTGAAGCAATGAATTCAGTCTTGGAATACCTACTTTTGCTCGACGAATCCCCAAAAAACCAAACCAATGCGTTTTTCAACCTGGCTTGCTTCAGCCCTTCTCTTTTTGAGTTCAGGAGCTTCTTGGGCTCAATGTGAGAACCTCTTTTTTTCGGAGGCCGCTGAAGGCTCATCAAACAATAAATATCTGGAAATTTACAATCCCACTTCAGCTGTTGTGGATTTGAGTGGCTACGCTTTCCCAAGCGTATCAAATTCTCCCTCGACACCGGGCGTTTACGAATTCTGGAATGCATTTCCTGAGGGCGCCTCTGTCGCTCCCGGTGATGTGTACATCATTGCCCACCCCTCAGCGGACCCAATCATTGGCGCAGAAGCAGATCACACCTTTACCTTTCTGTCCAACGGTGACGACGGCTTCATGCTAGTTCAAGGGGACGAAACCTCTTTTGTTCAAATCGACGCTGTCGGTGATTGGAATGGAGATCCGGGCAGTGGATGGGAGGTGGCTGGCGTTGCCAATGGGACAAAGGATCATACCATAATTCGCAAGTCATCGGTGCAAACAGGGAATGGCGGAGATTGGATCACCAGTGCAGGCACGGATGCAGAGAACAGCGAATGGATTGTGTTGGATCAAAACGATTGGACAAACTTGGCCATTCACGCGTTTGATGGGTGTGGAGCAGCAGTCCTAGGTTGTACCAACCCCAACGCAACCAACTTCAACTCAGAAGCAACTCAGGATGATGGAAGTTGCACATTTGACAATGCATGCAATGTAGACGGTGTTGTTGTGGAGGCGAGCAGTTTTCAATACAGTCCATCAGATTTGAGCATTGAGCCAGGACAAACCGTGGTGTGGTCCAACCTTGGTGGGACGCACGACGTCAACGGAGACATCAACTCGCAAACCGGGGAGTCATTTGGAAACCCAGAGGCCTTCTACCTAGCGCCTGTTTCGGGTGACGCTAACGGAGTGTGCATCGGTTCTTACACCTTCAATGTACCAGGTGTTTATACCTACGATTGCTCCATCGGTTCTCACGCAGCTTTGGGAATGGTTGCATCCATTACAGTAGGTTCTGGCGGTTGCACCAATGCCGCGGCGGCCAACTTCAATCCTTCTGCAGATTATGACGATGGGTCTTGCCTCATTGTTGAATTGACAAGCATCGCAGACATCCAGTTGGGACAGGAAACGGGTGCATTTACGGACTCCGTTGTTGTGACGAGGGGCATCGTTACTGGTGTCTTTGGAAGCGCTGTAAGCATTCAGGATGGTCAGGGCGCCTACAGTGGTCTTTGGCTCTTCTCACCCGATGTCCCCGTTCAACAGGGTGACGAAGTAGAGGTTACCGGCGCAGTTTCGGAATTCTTTGACAAAACGCAGATCGGCACCCCCTCCACAGTCATTCTTAGCCAAGGGAATGCATTGCCAGTGGCTGAAGTGTTGGCCACGGCAGATGCCAATGCCGAACCTTGGGAAGGAGTTCTGGTCCAAGTCACTGGGGTCGTGTCCAATGCAGATGCCGGTTTCGGTGAGTGGGCTTTGTCTGACGGTTCAGGCGAGGTTCGAGCAGACAATGCGGGTTTTGATGCGATTGGTGCGGGCCTTGTGGAACTGGGCAACCAATTGCAAATCACGGGGGCATTAGACTTTTCCTTCAGCAACTTTAAGTTCCAACTCAGAGATGCTGCTGATGCACTTCTTTATGGCTGCACAAACGCAGGTGCTGTGAATTACAATGATTTGGCGTCTATTGATGACGGCAGCTGCGACATTGAGGGAGGTGAGTGTGGATTGTTTGTTTCTGAAGTTGCTGAAGGGTCGGCCAACAACAAATACATCGAGTTGTACAACCCTACGAGTTCACCCATTTTCTTGGATGAATACACGTTTGGCAATTGCAGCAACGGATGTGACGACCTCGGAGCGTCCCCTAGCATCACGGACAATGTGGATTTTTGGACGTTCAACTTCCCAGCCGGGGACCAAGTTCCTGCAGGAGGAACATACATCGTAGCTCATCCCACAGCTGACCCAATCATTTTGGCAGTGGCCAACATGACCTACACGTTCTTGAGCAACGGAGACGATGCCTATTTCTTGGTCAACATTGCTGGCGGTGACACCACACTTGTGGATGCCATTGGCGATTTTGGTCCGGATCCAGGTTCTGGCTTTGCAGTGGCTGGTGAAAACAATGCAACTCAAAATGCCACTTTGGTTCGCAAGCCTGAGGTATCATTTGGAAATGGTGGTGACTGGGCTGCGAGCGCGGGGACCAATCCCCTTGACACAGAGTGGATCATCAACCCTTCCAACGATTGGACCAATTTGGGTGTTCACACATTCAATGGGGCATGTGCTGTGGACAATACAGGCTGTACCGATGAAGGAGCCGTCAACTACGACCCCTCTGCAACGGAGGATGATGGAACGTGCATCTTTATCCCCAACCTGAGTATTCAAGAGATACAAACCCAAGGCTTCACAGGAAGTGTGGTGACGTCGGGTACTGTGACTGCTCTGTACGGCAACAACGGTGCTCTAGCAGGTCAACCATCCTACGTCATTCAAAATGGCAGTGGCGCCAACTCTGCCATTTGGGTCATTGGAACCGGAGTGGTGATCGGCGATCAAGTAGAGGTGGCAGGGACAGTCAATGAAGTCTTTGGCCTACGTCAAATCCTTTCTGCTGTCCCCTCGGTGTTGTCTACGGGGAATGCCTTGCCCGAAGCTGAAATGTTGATGCCTTCAGCCATCAACGATGAGCAATGGGAATGCGTTTTGGTGGAAATGACAGGAACTGTTTCTGGCATCACGGCCAACTTTGGTGAGTGGACTTTGAGTGACGATACGGGTCAGGGGATGGTGGCGTCCCTGGGCTACAATGCTGTGAATGACAGTGTAGTGGTGGACAGTGTGATGACTGGTCTGGTCGAGGAGGGGCGCAACTACCGCGTCACAGGCCCCAACTTCTACAGCTTTGGGAACTGGAAACTGTGTCCACGCGATACCGCGGACGTTGTTCGTATCGGTTGCACAAATCCTGATTTCCCCAACTTCGACGCGTTGGCTACGGAAGACGATGGCTCGTGTTCCAATGTCTCAGGTTGTACGGATGAGTCCGCGGACAACTATGATCCCGATGCAACATTCGACGATGGCTCTTGCGTCATCACTGGTTGCACAGACCCAACGGCATTGAATTACAATGAAAATGTGACGGCTGAGGACAACAGCACTTGTTACTACACTTTACCCAACATTGTCATCAACGAAATCCATTACAACCCCTGCGTCAGCCAAGGTGACGATTTCGATTACGAGTTCGTGGAGTTGTTGAACATCGGGGATTTGGCTGCAGACATTTCAGGGTTTGAATTTTACAATTCAACAGGAGGCAACGACCAACTGAGTGTGGTGTTCCCAGAAGGGACATCTATGGCTGCAGGAGAGTTCGTCCTTGTAGTGGTGTCTGAAGCGGGTGTGGCCAACTATGCATCGTCAGGTGCTCAAATCTTCCAGATGACCCAAGGCAACTTTAGTAACTCAGGAGAAGCTTTGGCTTTGCGTGATGCATTTGGCAACACTGTCAATGCTGTCACCTACGACGACGGTGGTGCTTGGCCATCTGCGGCGCAGGGCATTCTCGGTTTCAATTACATTGAAAGCCCAGATGGCGGATGCGCGACCTTGGAATACATCCCTGAAATATTGAACGCCTACTTATCTACGCCTGTAGGCAATGGCAACGATGTCGGCGGCAACTGGCAGGCGTCTTGGGTGGACAATGGAACCCCAGGTGCTGCGAATAGCTCTGCTTTTGGATGCAACAACCCGAACGCGTGCAACTTCAATGCAAATGCCATTCTTGGTGATGAAAGCCAGTGCACCTTTGACTGCGTCGGTTGCACCTATCCCAATGCCGACAACTTTACAGCTGGGGCGACCCAAGACGACGGCTCGTGTGAATTTACCATTGCAAACCCTTGTCCTACGGATTTGAATGGCGATGGTGCTACGACCACGGCCGATCTCTTGGTCTTCCTCGTGGACTTCGGAAACACATGCCTCTGAGTAAAGATTTAATAGAATATGACATGAGGAAGGGCGCCTGCCGGGCGCCCTTCTTTTATCTTGGAAGCTCATGATTTGGATCAAATGGTTGTTGAGTGTTCTGGGAGGTTTGGGCGTATTCCTATTCGGAATGCGGACCCTAAGCGATGCCATTCGCAGGGCTTCTGCAACGTCCTTCCGTGAGTTTTTGTCCAGCATTACCCAGAGCACATGGGTGGGAGCGATGACAGGTGTCTTCGTCACGAGTCTTTTGCAGTCGAGCTCAGCCGTCACGGTCACCTTGGTTAGTTTGGTGAATGCGGGTTTGTTGACCATTCGTGAATCCATTGGCGTCCTGTTTGGCGCCAACATTGGCACCACCATCACTGTGTGGTTGATTGTGTTGTCACTTGGGGGATTTTCACTCTCTGACCTGGCGCTGCCCATCGCAGGATTGGCAGTTCCATTGCTCCTCATGGATCGCAGATTGCCAAGGCAGGCCGCCAACATGATGATTGGTTTCGCCTTGCTGTTCATTGGATTGAACTTGTTAAAAGTCCAAATGGAAAGTGTAGGAGCGAGAGAGCTGTTTACGTCCATTTTTCCAGAGGGGGGTGGACTCGGTTCCAACGTCTTGTTCATGCTCATTGGCGCTACGTTGACGGCCTTGATTCAGTCGTCCTCGGCGGCGACCGCCTTGACTTTGGCGGCCATGGTCTCTGGGTTGATTGGATTGGAAAGTGCACTGGCGATGGTTCTTGGCGAGAACATTGGGACCACGCTGACAGCAAATCTGGCTGCTGTGGTTGGAAACCGGACTGCAAAGCGTGTCGCTCGCATTCATTTCCTCATCAATGTCTTCGGTGCGCTTTGGATGATTTGGCTGATCCCAATCATGGCAGACGCCTTGTCTAGTTTGTTTGGCACAGCCGATACCGAAGAGGTGCGCAATGGCTATGTGCTGGCAATGTTCCACACGACCTTCAATGTGTTGAATGGTTTGCTGATGGGCTTATTCACGGAGACGTTGGTTAAGCTTTCCAAGACGTTGGTGTGGAGTGAAGATTTGGAAAGTGAAGCGACCCTGACCACCGCTATTCCCGGTCAAATTGTGGATGCGCGTTTGAGTTTGGAAGAGGTGTTGAACGATTTTCGTCGGAGTGCTTCCTTGCTTCGAAGGATGACCCATGGGGTAGAAGAACTTTTTGGATTGTTGGAACCAGGGGACAGGGCGGATGTGCTCCACAACTTGATCAAGTGGGAGGAGCGTACGGATCGCATCGAACAGACAGTGTCAATTCATTTGGCAGGAATTGCTCAACAGGAGCTCAGCCCTGAATTGAGCTCTCGCCTGGCGGCGTTATCAGCCATCAACCCCGACTTTGAGCGAGTCGGCGACACGTTGTTGAGTATGGCCTGGCAAATGGACGCCAAAGCGAGAGAGGGGGTTTACTTCATGCCGAAGCAGCGCACCAACCTCCTATTGATGATTGAGCTTCTTCGGGAGGCCATCAAAGTCATGGATGTACAACTGACATCTTCAGATGTCGATCTCGCGGCGGTCGCCGAGGTCGAAGGGAAAATCAATGCGCTCCAAGTCAAGTTGCGTGAGAGGCACATTCAAGATGTGGAAAAAGGAAAGTATCCGGCAATGAGCGGCATCCTTTACAATGACCTTCTGTCATCTTTGGAAGAATGTGGGGACCGAATCGCCCATGTAAGTTCAGAGCTTTCTGGTGCCGAGGAAAGAGTGTGATTTCGTTCAGGGTGTCGCAACGGCATCTGACATGGCGGTGTTGCTTGGATTTAAATCACGGTCCCACAGGGTCCAGGAAAAACGCACCGAATCTGCATCGTTCCCCATCACGAACCAGGAGGTCAATTCAATGGCAATGGTCCCTTCTAACGCAGGGCTAGACCCTGTAGGCTCCGCGACGGGAACGCGATAAGCATAGGGCACAATCAATTCGGGGACATGCCACGCTGAGTCTCTCCATTCTTGATATTCTCCGATCAAATTGTAGTGATGGAGGCATGTCGGACAAAACGGCGGCAATGTATCGGCTTGCGTCAAGCCGACATTCCCGTCACCATCGGTGAATCTCAGTGTCATTGTGGCGGTGCCATCATTGCGTGGTTCAAAGGACTCAAAAGCCAATGTCGGTTCATCGGCATACTGCCTTTCTGGCAAGCATGCGACCAGCCAAAGTATTGCCGTCCCAGCGATGATAAAACGTATTGACATACCACAATGTTACGGAACGTCACTCAAGAGTTCCGAACTTGCATTCATGCCACGCGCTTTTCAAGATTGGGGATTGACCGCTTCAATGGGAGAGGTGCGCTTGAGGCTTTGGTCGTGGATGCAAGACGGCAGCAAAGATGAATTTGTGGACCATGCCCTTGCTCTTTTTCGCTGGCAGGCGAGTCAAAATTCGACATATCGCGAATTCGTCAAGGCTGTAAATGTTCGACCCGAGGACGTCTCGACAATTGAGGCCATTCCATTCCTCCCCGTGGAAATTTTCAAAACGCATGTCGTCAAATCAGGTGATTGGAAGAAGCACTTCGCATTTCGGAGCTCTGGCACCTCCGAGACACCATCTCGTGCGGAGCACTGGATGGATGATTGCGGGCTGTCGTGGTATGCGCATGTATCTCGCTTGGCGTGGCGCAACCAATGGTCTCAGGACGTCTCTAAGTGGTCGTGGATTGGGTTGCTGCCAGGGTATCTGGGCCGCGGGGATGCATCCTTGTTGACCATGGTCAAAGACTTTATGGATCAGGCCGGCGAGAGTGAGGAGGGCATGTTCATGAATGACCACAAGGCATTGAGGGCGAAGTTGTTGGCTCACTTCGCCCAATCTCATGCCAAACCTTTGATGTTGTTCGGGGTGACCTGGGCCATTCTGGATTGGATGGATTCTTTGCGGAGAGATCCGCAATTTGTGGGACAGATTCCTTGGCAGCGAGTCACTTTGATGGAGACTGGAGGAATGAAGGGCCGCGGTAGGGAGCCGATTCGAGAAGAGGTCCATGACAGAATCAGGTCAGTGCTTCCAAAGATTCACATTGCATCTGAATACGGCATGACTGAGATGATGTCACAAGGTTACGCGAAGGACGGAATTCATCACGAATTCCCGCAATGGGTGAAGCCTTTGGTGAGGGAAGTCCGCGACCCACAATCTTTAGGGCTTCAAAATCGGGTGGGTCGATTGGATGTGGTGGATTTGGCCAACGTACATAGCTGCGCTTTCTTGGCGACTGGTGATGCAGCAAACCTGACGGATGAAGGTTTGATTTTGCTTGGGCGACAGGACGAATCTGAAATCCGAGGTTGCAGTTTGTTGGCGACTCCTTGAATTCTTCATGTCTTAGGGTTGCTCAACTGAGATTCTGAGGTCATCTTGCTGCCGCAAACACCCCGCTCGTGGAATCTGTTTTCGCTTTGCTTGGATTTTCGCTTGCTGCCTACTCTGTGGTGGGCAACGACAGCATCCAGACTTTGGGTACGTTTCTCGTTTCTAACGAGAAGCGAAAGTGGTGGCAACTGTGGTTGTTCGCCGGCTCAATCATGGCCATTGTCGTTGCCCTCGGATATTTTGGCTACGGAGAGTATCTAGGTGGCAAGGGTGATGATTTGACCTTTGGTAAATACGACGGCATTTTTCAAGGTGAAACAGCGTTTCCTACAATCAGTGCGTGGTATGTGCTTCCGCCGTTGGCCCTGTTGTTCATCACACGACTTGGCATTCCAGTTAGCACCACCTTCCTCGTCCTTACGTTTTTTGCTCCCAAGGCCCTGCCTCAAATGTTGGTCAAAAGCCTCGGAGGCTATGGCGTGGCATTCACCTTTGCAATCGTCGCATTCATTGCATTGAGTAAGGTCACGGAACGTCTTTTCATGCGTTATCCCTTGAACGGGCAGGACTTTGGTTTGTGGACCAATCGTCGGTTGTGGACTGGGTTGCAATGGACTTCTACGGGGTTTTTGTGGAGCCAATGGCTGACTCAAGATTTGGTCAACATTATGGTCTACCTCGGAGATCCGAGAGAGGTGAGTTTAGGCACCTTTTTGTTCGCGCTCTTTGTCCTTTTGGCCATGTTGGGGTACATTTTCTTCCGCAGGGGGGGGAAGATTCAGGAAATAGTCCGAGAAAAAACCAACACTCAGGACATTCGATCGGCCACATTCATCGATCTCTTCTATGGGTTGGTGTTGCTGTTGTTCAAGTTTGATACACTTGGTATCGGGGCTAAAATTCCCATGAGCACGACTTGGGTGTTTCTCGGGATGCTTGCAGGCAGAGAGGTTGCATTGCGTCTACGTCTAGACGAAGCGAATCAAGATGGCAAAAAGGTTTGGACCATGGTGTTGACGGACTTCGGAAAAGCCACCATTGGCTTGGCTGTTTCTGTGCTTCTCGTGGTTTTTTTGTACCTCGTAGAAGGGAGAGAACTTGTGCAATTGATCGGGTAATGGCTGATTTTGGCTTCAATATGCCAAGCAATCAACGCACCCTCACCAAAAAGTAATTTTTCTTTCCGCGCTGCAACAAGATGAGTCCGGACCCAATGACATCGTCCGCACTCACCAAACGGCTGTCATTCACCTTGACTTTGTTGACGCTTACACTGCCTTCTTTGAGTGCTCTTCGAGCCTCCCCGTTGCTCGCGAGGAATGCATCGTCTCCTCGCGCCAGCAGATCAATGATTCCAATCCCAGCATCGATGTCTTCACGCGACACGGTTCGCTGCGGGACGCCTGCAAAGACACTGAGTAGCTCCGACTCTGGCAGATCTCGAAGGTCCTTCTCGGAGCTCTTCCCAAAGAGCAAATTGCTTGCTGCTATGGCCGTACTTAGGTTCTTTTGACCGTGAATGCGGAGGGTGACATCTTCCGCAAGTGCTTTTTGCATGGAGCGCCTGCTGGGGTCTTTACTGTGGGTGGATTCTATGGATTCAATCGCTTCGCGCGACAGCAACGTAAAGAGTCGCAAATAGCGCGAAGCGTCTTCGTCGGCAACATTGATCCAGTACTGGTAAAACTTGTAAGCCGAGGTACGGTTTCTGTCCAACCATACATTTCCTCCCTCGCTTTTGCCAAATTTTGAGCCATCCGCTTTGGTAATCAATGGCGCTGTGATGGCATAGGCTTGACCGTTGCCTTTACGCCGAATCAATTCGGTACCAGTAACCATGTTGCCCCATTGGTCACTTCCACCCATTTGGACTTTGACCCCATGCGTATGCCACAGGTGGTAAAAGTCGTAGCCCTGCACCAACTGATACGTAAATTCAGTGAAGCTCATCCCGCTTTCCAGACGATTTTTCACACTTTCCTTGGACAACATGTAGTTCACGGTAATGTGTTTTCCTACATCGCGGATGAAGTCGAGAAATTTGAAATCCTTGAACCAATCGAAGTTGTTCACCACCATGGCGGCATTGTCTCCTTCAAAGTCCAAAAATTTCTCGAGCTGTGCTCGTTGGCAGGCGAGATTGTGTTCCAGAACTTCAAGATCCAAGAATTGGCGCTCAGCTGTCTTGCCACTGGGGTCACCTACCATGCCCGTGGCACCTCCTACAAGTGCGACAGGGATGTGACCTGCACGTTGCCAATGAACGAGCAACATGATGGGTACGAGATTTCCGATGTGAAGGCTGTCTGCCGTAGGGTCGAAACCCACATATGCTTTTACGCACTCTTCCGCAATGAGAGTCTCGGTTCCGGGCATGATGTCGTGGAGCAGACCGCGCCATTGTAGTTCTTCAATCAAAGACATGCAAGCAAAGATAACGTCCGTCACAAGTAAGGAAGGAGCCTTTCGAGCGCTGCGCTTCTACTGCCCTTCAATAGGATTTGTCGTTCACGGATTGGATTTTTTCGGAGATGTACAGTCAAATGGTCAATCGAATCAAAGTGTGTCCAAGAATCTTCGGGATTTGAGGTGAAAATGTCCCCAAACGATGTCCCTACACTCCACAATTCAACACCTCCGGACAAGCAATTGTGAGCCACCTTTTGGTGGGCCTCAGCGCTCGCGTCTCCGAGTTCTGCCATGTCACCTAAAATGGCCAAGGGCGCTGCATGTCTCCGCTCTTGAAAGTCTAACAGGGCGAGATTCATGCTCGAGGGATTTGCATTGTAGGCATCGAGAATGACCCAGTTGTGTTCCGTGGACATCGATTGCGAGCGATGGTTGGAGGGCACGTAGGTGGAAATGGCGTTCCGCACATCTTCCCAGGCCACACCAAAATGTTCACCAATGGTCACGGCAGCCACCACATTGGCCAAGTTGTACCTTCCTTCAAGATTGACCTCAATGGATTTGTCGTTGCGTGTGGCGTATCCGCCGCCACCTGGTCGCGTTGTCCAACTCCATTTCGGGGTAGGAACATCAACGCATGAAGCGACTCCCTGACTTGCGCGGACCACTTTGTCGTCTCCCTGTTGGACAAAGGCTGTCCCATCATGTTTGGCCAAATGGTCGAACAAT